>JACCDV010735391.1_pt1 | contig 42180 bp, 43 predicted proteins | sample 7446131 | NCBI WGS metagenome assembly JACCDV01 (sample SAMN15323448, study PRJNA562643) | freshwater metagenome | isolation source: river surface water | place: USA:Blue River Watershed | collected 2017-08-17
CAGAAGCTTTATTGAAGCATGAAGATACTATTTTAAGACAAGCTGAGAATGGCTTGCATGTTCAGAAAGCTTTACTATTAATGCTTTTAGGTGCTTAGTTATTAGCCGCCGCTTCTATCTGTAATTGTTTGAAACAATCAATAGCTATTGGGAAATGCTGTTCAACCATTTTAATAGATGCTTTAGCGAACTGCTGAATCTCCCACTGAGCTTCATGTGGTGCGCGCAGGTTATACCAGTGCATATAGTTGCGCAGGTTAACTGTGGTAATAAACTCAGTGTGCGAGCCTACAGGAAGCACTCCGCGAGCCTGTTCGCGGCAGACCCCAAGTTCTATCAGGCGGTTATAAGCTTCAAGTGCAACTCTAGCTGCTTCATCATAAACTTGTCCTGCTGTCTCTTGATCTAAATCTTCAGCTTTAAGACTTGCTTGTTTGTTTTTGGTGTCTTGAATGCGAAACTCATCTGGCTTATAAATAGTATTAGTGAAGACTGTGTAGCGAGCGCTGATTTCATTGAATACCCAGCACCTATGTTTCATCCACTGACGGGCGATATAGATTGGGCATTTAACTCTGAACTTAAGTGAGTTCTGCTCGAAGGGAGTCCAGTGTTTATGCTTAGCTAAGAAGTATATAAGTTTGCGATCTTTCTCAGCGTCGAAATTCGCTGAGCTCTTGTTGTATGAGACTCTCGCTGCGTTGGCGATACTAAGATCGTTACCCATTACGTCCATAAGTTCCATATAGCCTAGAGAGCCAAGATCTACCTTGTTATCGATTACTGTGTATTCTAGGTCGCTAGTGGCTACGCTTGATTTGTGGGTTGTGCTGGTCATGGATATTATTGTATATTAATTGGCTTGAGAGTTGTATAGAATTAATTTCATATTGAGAGTTTGACAGGCTTTAGAGTGTTGCTGCCTGAAAACTAACTATAAAGCTTGACCCCTGCCCATAACGGCTTCTACAGCTAATGGTGCCGTTCATTGCAGCTACAGCATCCTTACATATCGATAGTCCTAAACCTAGCCCTGGTACTTGTTGAGTGCGGTCGTTTTTAGCTCTAAAGAATCTTTCGAAGATATTTGCCTGATCTTCATCAATAATACCTATGCCCGTATCACTTATTTCAAGTTCTACTCTTTTATCATTAACTCTTAGTTCTACTTTTATTTCGCCGCCATCTGGTGAATACTTAATAGCATTAGTAATAAGGTTGTCAATAATTCTTCTAATTAGCTTTCGATCTGCTTCTATAAGTGGATATTGGTTTGGACATTTAAAGACTAGACTATGTTGTGGATTTAAGGGGGCGAACTCATCTATGCTGAGTTTGGTAGCGTCGCCTAAATCTAATAATTCAAGATTTAGATCCCAGCCACGATTTTCTACCCTGCTAAGTTGAATTAAGTCATCTATCATTCTTGATAACCTTGTTCCTGCTGATTGTATTTGCTGAGCAGCTTCTTGTACTAGTGCTTCAGAGATTTGATGGCGCTGTAGTATATTACTAAATCCTAAGATGCTTACTAAGGGCGTTCTAAGCTCATGAGAGACATTATTAATAAGCTCAGTTCTTAGTTTGTTTACTTCTTCTAATTTTTGATTTTGCTCTTCTAAGAGTTTAAGTTTCTCAAGTGATGCTTCAAGGAATCCTCTTAGATTATTGAATATAGTATTGGAGAGAGTTTTGAATTTTTTACGTGAAGCCCTGTTCATATGCGTGGGCATTTGCAGTTCTGATATTTTGCGCGCCAGGTGATCAGCGAATGACCAGAGTAGTTCTAATTCCCTTTCACCAAGTTGTTCTGGGCTCTCTGCTTCGAAATATATTAATCCAACTATACGCTCTTGGGCTTCAAGCGGGCAGATTAGTTCAGTGCTGCTGTTTTGGTAGGGTTCACGCTTGATAAAAATATCTTGCATTAGTTGGCGCTTGAAATAACTTGCGCTAGCTAATTCATTGATTTGTTGTTTCTCATTGCCTTCAAATATAAAAATTTCACAACTGCGAAACCTAAGGTATTTGCAGATTGAATCAGCTATCTTTATTTTAAGTCTGTCTAGATCACTTTCGTCTTCGTTGATTTGCAATAGCTTACGTAACCATGTCCAATTGGCTTTGCTAGATTTTTCGTTGCTATTTAAGATACTCATCTTTTAGTATATTGTAGCTTTTGAATCATGCACTCGCCCACGGCAGCGCAACCGCGTGACGTAAGTCACGTGGTTGCTATTATAACTTGTATGCAGCTCTTAAAAACCTTACTAATATTGCTCTTAACCCTGCAAGCAGCTATGGCCAAGATCGGCAATAGTCGTGAGGATAACTTTAAACAATATGGTCCTGAAGTTAGTATTGAGGATTTTACTGGAGCGGGTCTTAGTGGAGGGCCATTTACTGGTTTTATTAGCTATAACTATTCTAGTGACTGGAAGATTGTTGCGTTTTATAAGCGGGGTAAAGTTAGATCAGAGCATTTGTTTGCGCGCGATGATAGTTCGCGTAAAGTCTTCAGTCGTGAAGAGATTAAGCTACTAGCAGATCAAATGTTTGATGCAAAATTACGTGGTGCTTATCATCGTGAATTAGTACAAGCCAAAGTTGATGGACATTTCTTTAATAGAGGTTTAGTTGCCTATGAAAAATTATTAGAAGGTCGTAGAGTTAAAGGTTACAACGGTGTTAAAGTCTTGCTTTATGATGGTGATGCTAGTTACTCTGCTGTAAATCCAAGGGCATTAATATAGTGTCTAAGTTATATGTGATTCACGAGCTTCCTTCTGACCAGCTTCAGGCTACGGTTGATTTCCTTGCTAAGGAATTGGCTACTAATGTTTCTTTACTAAGGCTTGATCAGATTTCATCTTTACCTAGTGAAGCGACTACTTTGATATTACATTTGGCTCTTGATCATGAAATTGAAATGCATAAATTTATTTCTGCTCAGCTTGATAATATCGGTGCTGATCAGCTTAACGCCTATAATTTACTAGCTGAAATTGCTGATGACAAGCATAAATTTTACGAATATATGCGAGCCGCTGAAATCCCACAAGTCGCTACTGTAAAGCTTTCTAGAGGCTCTTATGATGATAATGAGATTAACAATTTAATTTTCGAATTTGCTTCTAATCACTCTGATACTGGCATTGTTATGAAACCTGTGCATGGTACTGAACAAATAGATTTCTTTATGATGTCTGAGCCTGATTTATTGGATATTGCTAGTCAGCATGCTCAAAAAGTCCTTAGTTATGATGATTTATTGTTGCAACAATACATTAGTAGTGTGGCTGAATATAGAGTTCTTTATCTTATGGGTAAGTTTTATTCTAAATCAGAAATTTCTTCTGCTTATAAAGCACAGTTGCAAACCATGATTGAGGCTTTGCCTCTTGCGCCTAAAGTTTTAGCTTTTGATATTCTTGATCAGTCTGGCTTATTGATTCCGCTTGAGATTAATATTAGGCCGGCGGGGATGTTTAAGTGTGTTTGCCAAGTTTAGATGGTGCACTCGCCCACGGCAGCGCAAAATAGTGACGAATGTCACTATTTTGCTATTGCGGCGCTAATTGATCCCGATATAAGTCCAATGGTTGATACTTGGATTATAGTGTTAAACAGTCCTGTAAAGAAGGCTTGAGCTTGTTTTGATCTACTTTTGGAGACAGAGATTAAATCACCTTCGTGTACCAAGTATTTATGCTCTCCTATGCCTTTGTCGTAAGCTTTGAAAACTTCTTTTGGAAAGTTAACCAGATAGACTTCTCTTCTGCCGTCACGATATTGATGCACTATTTTTACTTTACGTTTGTTAGAAAGCTTGGTAAATCCACCCGCACTGGCTATAGCATCGTAGATAGTTGTGATATTTTCCGGAGGATAAACACCAGGTTTTATTACTTCACCGATAACAGCAATATGCTTATTTTGGTGATGGATGATGAACTCAGCGTTTGGATAGAGTGTTTTAAGTTCTTTAAGTGTTAATCCTTCTGCTTTAATCTCACCATAGCGCTCAAGAACTAAGTGACCATTAGCAAGTACTGGTAGTTTTTCTACTACAATCTCCTTAGAACCATCTGCTTTCCTGATGCTCATGGTGATTTGGTCATAAGGCTTGATTTGATAGTCACTAGTTTCTAAGTCAATCTGATTAGCTTGGGCTCTAGAGCAAGAGAAGCTAAGTGTTAATATCAGTAGTATTCTTAGTATCACGCTTCTACTTTAGGTCTGAATTTTCCAGCTTCATACATTTTGATGTACTGATCAAAACTCTTTTCTTCGTGGTATTTTCTCACAATGCGCTTAGCAGCTTCATATGCTACATCATAGTGTTGATTCAAGAATGCAGAATTAAAGAGAAATACATCAAATACTTGTGTATTTGGATTTAATTCTCTATATTTTTGAGCTAGCCTGAAGTAGTGTGGGCTACGGATTAAGTGTAGTGTATCCATGAAACCTTTCGCTAAGAATGGATTGTGAGTAGCTTCTTGGTCCATGATATTAATCAAATACTCTGTAGCTTTAGGATCTTTATCGTGTAATTGAACGAGTAGATTAATGTTTATTTGAAAATGTTCAGGGTAATAGTTATGTCCTAATCTAAACAGATCAAATGCACGCTTATATTGTTTCTCACCACTGGCTTTCATCGCTAAGAAGAATAACCCAGAAGATATCGTTTTGCGTCCTGAATAAGCGTACTTATCCCACATTTTATTTTTTTCACTTCTATCTTTGTAAGCTTTAAATGTCGCCATATTATTAAGTTTGTAATCATCAACGAAATTGTTGAAATCTCTGTTTGTTTTGGCATATATAACAGGGTCAGCTTTGAAAGTTTTAGTACCTGGATCTCTGTAATAATCGAGTAGTCTTGAGCGCCAAACTTCTTGCACACCAGGATCATGACTTACACTGTTGATGGTTGAAGTCCACATTTTCTCGCCATCATGCCAGTCTAGATTTCGTATGAATGCTCTAGTGCTAAATCCAAGCAAGGCAATTATTGCTAGAGAAAGGACAATTTTATCTCGTGAGTTAATAGAATTTAGTTTAAGTTCTGTATCTAGTCTAATTGGATTGTTTTGGTCTAGATATAAATACTTGTAAATTAAAAACACTATTAGTACTGTTAATCCTAGGCAGAATAAGTAGGTATATCTATCTCTTGCTAGAACGTAGAGTGGCAGGATGTTCAGTGCAATGCCAATGCTAAGTCCGGTAAGGATGATAGAGAAGGCTATTATGAAATTTGTTTGTTTCTCTTCAAATTTGTTCTCTGGGGTCTTAAGACCTAGATTAAAGAAATAGAATATAGCTATAACGAACAGTGCTGCAACGCTGAAACAGAGCAAATGATAAGGCGTATAAGGATCAGCAATGATTACTTGATGGTGCTGATCTACGCTTAATACTGCTGGATAGAAGAAGAGTTTAATATAATGGAAAAATATTTCAGGAGCTATTACCGTTAAACGTTCAATAAACTCAGAGAGTTGATTTGTTACCAGAGCATGACTCTCACTTACTATTGAGGCACGGTGATTGCTGTAGATTAGGATACTAAAGAATGCTAATAATGATTTAGCCCAATCAATGTCTCTGTTATAAACAAGTTTGCGATATATATAGAATAAAAATAGACAGAATGGACCAATAATAGCCATTTCTGAACCGCAGTATGCAATAGCAAAGCTAATGCAACTCCATAGAATAAGCAGTAGATTAGAGAGCTTGTTGTAGTCATTGCAATATAGATTGATGGTAAATGCTGATAAACAGAAGAATGTAGCCCATAAGAAGCCTACACCTGAAGTTAACATGTTTATAGCTTCTGAGTGCAGTGGATGTACCGTCCAGAGAAGGGTGATAATAAAAGCAAAGAAAGTTGCTCTTGTATTGCTTTGATTTATTGATATTGGTTGAATAACATTGTTATCTTTGAAGTCTTTGTATTTGCCTGTTTGCTTAACTTTAATTGGTTTCTTAATTACATCTGCTGGACCAGCAAAGGCTTTGAGCATAATAAAAAACAATAGAATGCTGTTAATGATATGAAAGTTTATATTAAAGAACATATGAAATGGCACAGCGTTTGGACCCCAAATAGAGTAACCAACTGCTGAACCGAACCATTCTAGAGGTCTATAAATTACAGTAGGATAATTAGTCCAAGCTACGTTATGGCTGTCGGAAACTATATTGCCGTAGAATTTGGCAGTGTATATAGGACCTTTATGAATCCGCTCGTTATTAACAATAAGTTTTATATCATCATAGCCAGTAAATTCTGGGGTGATACTGCTGCACCATGTTAAGGCTGAAGCAATTATCAATGTGATTATTGCGTTTTTGCGGCTTAATAGCTTTTCAATTGTGTTAGTCATAGACTATTAAATTAAAACACAAAAATCTTAGTTTGCATTTTAGTTTAATATGCTCTCAATAGTTGTGAAGTTAGCCTTATAGTAAGCCCTAAGTCTGGTATTATCTAGCAATGAAATCTTGATATCATCATGTAAAGCTCCATCGTATCTTAGATTGGCATATTTCTTATGCTTTGTTCTTAGCAGTTCAATTACTTCTTCTAAGCTAGTACCTTTGGCTGTGCTTATATTTATAACACCATTTATAGCTTTATTTATAGACATAATGACAGCTGTACTAAAGTCATCTATATGTATAAAGTCTCTAATTATTTGCTTTGGTTTATCAGCGTTAATTATTAGTGTCACGGTCTCGTATGGACATTTACGGATTTCATTTTCAAATACACTCACTACGCTTTTAACTTTGGGTTCTCTTGCATATGGATTGGTAATTCTTAGTATTAAATGCTTTTCAAATTCTGCTTGAATGATTTTTTCTGTTTCGAGTTTTTGCTGTCCATACTCGCTAATTGGTTTAGGATCTTCATCTTCTGATATTGCTTTATTGGCGGTACTTTCATCTCTCAATTCACCATATACAGCTGAACTTGAGAAGTAGATCAGATATGTTGGTGCTAATTCTCTAAGCAATGTAAAGAGGTTTTTATCAGCCTCTATGTCATCAGTGCGTGCAGCGTGGATACAGTAGATTTCTTGTCCTGGTTTTAGTATCTCTTTTAGTTTAGTTTTTAATTTATCAAGGTGAGCTTGTTGGGATAGATTTACCTGTACTAACCTAGTATTGCCTTTAAATTTTTCAGAAAGTCTTTCAAGCTTAAGAGTGCGGTCTGTAAGCATTACTTGTGAAAATTTATTAAGGAAGCCAGTTTTTTCAGCAGCAAAATTTAGCAAATTAGCAGCCAAATAGCCGCTAGCACCTGTAACTAATAGTAATGGTTTTTCTGCCACTCTTATCTATTATATGGCATATCTAATAAAAATTAACTAACCTTTTGCCAGTTCGTTTTGATTTTTTCTGCTTTGCTTTTCTTCGGTTAATTCATCTTTAAGATGTGATTCATGGCCTCTTAGAGCTCCAAGTGATGTTTTAAGCTGTGCTATACGCACCTGTACTTCTGCCATTGATTGCTGACTGGCTTCCGCCGTTATCAACGAATTCATTGTAGTTTCTAGGCTGACAATATCACTCTGCGTTCGTTCTATCATTCCGCTGACTTGTGCTAATTCTTGAGTTAAGTTGATATTGCCTGACATTGTTTAGCTATTACGATGATTTAGATAAATTATTCGACTCTTTTAATGCTGTTTTGTTTTCTTGGAGTTCATTTTTCCAATAACTAGCTTCACCACGCCAAAATCCTACTGCTGCTCTTACTTTACTAATCCTAGTTCTAACTTCTGCAGTGGCTTGACGTATTGCGTCGTCGTCTTGTGGTGCTGAAACAAGTTCGCCCATGTCGCTCTCAAGGCTGGTCATGAGCGCGTTATATTCTTCTGCTATGTTTTCGCAGTATGCTAATTCAATAGATGGGTTTATACCCTTAGCCATGAGCTCTTCCCTCCATTTCTTGGCATAGTTCTTTAATTGGTCTATCAGCTTCTGCTCTAATAATTTCTCGTTTAAGAGCGATAAATTTATTTAGTGAGACCTGGTCCATATGGTTAAGGTCTAAATTTCCTTGCAATGATTTCAGTTCTGTAATCTTACGTAGGGTATCTTCTCTGTCTTTTTTTACTATTGACTCTGCACTCAGATTGCGTTTATCTGCTTCCTTGCGAATATTGGCTGCTACAGCTTTTAATTCATCAGGACTTGCAGTCTTAAGTAGTAAATCAACCATCTCGGCTCTGATGCCAAGGCATTCCATTAAAGTTTCTTTTATTTTTTTAACTTCTTCTTTGGCAACTTCTTTGCGATTACCTTTTGACTTTTCTTCGGCAAATTTTTCTAAGAAGTCAGCTACCTTGTTTAAATTTTGAGCTTCTTGGCGCAAGCCTACAACTTCGCTAGGAGCTATATCTAGCTTCTTGACTAGGCTTTGAATGAGATTCTCTACGATTGTTTCATCGTTTTGACCTGAGAGTTTTTTGGCCAATTTATCACTAAACTGACTAAGTGTCTCTAATTGTTCAATTTTTGGATCCATAGTTTTCCACCTATGGGTCTAATAAATCAAACTAAGGTTAACGATTAGTTAAGGGTGTCACTATTTGCCGTTCTGATTACCCCTAGCCATGGCTACAGAGCCCGTTCTAGTAACCTCTTTTATGCCATAAGGCTCTAATAACTGCAGCATAGCGTTAATTTTTTCGCTATCACCAGTAATTTCAATAATTGCTGAATCTTCGGCGACGTCTATAATGCGTGCTCTAAAAAGGTCTGCTACTTCAATAATCTCTCGTCTATTGTTCTTGGTAGAGACCTTGATCATGGCAAGCTCTCTGTCTACGTAATTTAGCGCAGAGAGATTGGTGATTTTTATGATGTTAATAAGTTTGTGTAACTGTTTTTGGATCTGCTCAGAATCCTCAAGATTAGTTACTATAATGATGCGACTTAGGCCTTCTGCTTCGCAGGGACCTACTGTAAGACTTTCAATGTTATAACCACGGCGACTGAATAAACCAGCTATGCGTGCAAGCACACCGGATTCGTTTTCAACTAAAACGGACAGGACGTTTTTCATCTAGCCTTATTATTCTTAAGCCTCTTTCTTAGGTTCCGCTAAGGTGAGCTCTTATAACAGTCGCAACTGTTGTAGATAGTTATTGTACCCTAACAAAAACGTGACTTGCGTCACGTTTTTGTGCTCTCAGTGGTGAGTGCACAATCTTAAGCTTTGCTACACAAAGTAATTGTTAGATTTCATCTATTAGGACTAGCCTCTCTTGATGTCTGCCCCCAAGAAACTCAGTATTGAGCCAAGCATCAGTTATAGCCTTAGCTTCTTCAAGGCTAGTGAATCTAGCACCAAGAACTAGTACGTTAGAGTTGTTGTGCTCACGGCTCAGTTTAGCGTAATCTACTGAGTGGCAGAGAGCAGCTCTAATACCTTTAAAACGATTAGCAGCGATGCTCATGCCAATGCCAGTACCGCAAATCAAAATGCCGCGACAATCATTAGTTAGTACATAACGAGCTAGTTCCTGAGCATAGAGAGGATAATGAACAGACTCTTTACTATGGCAACCTAGATCCTTTACTTCAAAGCCATTAGCTTTAAGCACTGTTACTAGTTGCTCTTTTAGCTGGAAAGCGGCATGGTCAGCAGCAATAGCTATGAGCTTTTTCATTTGAGTAGTTGCTTAAGTTGTTTAAGTTTAGATTGAATACTACTATCTATAACTTTGCCAGCAACATTGATGCGTTGTCCAGCTATAAGATTTGCATCTTCAATACTGGTGACTTCAATTGCTTGTTTGAAGATTCTCTCTAATTGACTCTTAATCAAATCTAGTTCTGCATTGCTTAGACCGCTTGCTGATGAAATTTTAGCTTCTGTAATACCTTTGGCTTTATTATAAGCATCTTTGTAAGCTTGTCCAAGGTATTCAACTATGGCTAGTCTTCTACGTTTGATAAGTAGTTTTAATAGCAATAGTGTTTCTGTTTGTAATTTATCGGCAAAAATGTTGTTAACTAGCTTTAACCTTTGTTCGATTTTAAGCCCGGGATTATTGAGAACTTTACTAAGTTCTGATCCTGATTTAAAACACTCTGATAGTGAATCCAGCTCAGTTACTAAGCCTTGATCTAGTTTGATTAAAGAGAGTGCTTCAGCGTATTTTTTTGCAATTTTAAGTGTTGAGCTACTTTTCATTATACGTTGATGGCTCCTAAGTTTTTTTCTAAACTAGCTTTAAGACTAGTTTCTATTTGTCTGCGATTGTCTTCAGATTTAACTGATTCTTCGGTTAGTTTGAAAGCCGCATCTATAACTTTTTGTTTTATAGATTGCATGATTATAATTTTTTGCTGTTCTAGATCATTTTCAGCTATTTTTTTCATTTGCTCAATCTCAGATTTAGTCTCTTCAAGTATCTGGACTCTGAGTTTTTGAGCGGTGCTTTTAGCCTCTTCTAAGAATTTTTTAGCTGCAATTTTGGATTCTTGTAGTTTCGCTTCGAGTTCTTTAAAGCTAGCTTCAGCTAGTTTTCTTGCTGCTTCCGCCTCTTGAATCTCTTTGCGAATTAATTCTGATTGCTTGCGTGTCGCTTGCGGAATGAATTTAACTAGCGCCCAAACCAGTACTAGAGCAACTATGCTGAAATTGATCAGATTGCTTTCTAGTATTAATTTAGTCATTTCACTACTCATACGGTTAGCTCTTCTTTTAGTTTGATACTAGCTCCTGAGACTAATTTGGCAACCATCAAACTTGTAATTTCCTTTATTGGACCTTCGAGATTTTTGATGATTAAATCACGTTCTTGTTGTAGTGATTTGGCGCTGCTATCTTTACGATCTTTAAGTTCAACTGATACTTCTGCTACAAGTTTTGACTTCGCTTCATGTGCCTCAGTCTTAGCAGCATTAATAAGCTCGTTAGCTTCTTTTCTGGCCGCTAAGACTTCTGGATCATCTTTAAATTTACTAATCTTGTCTTCAATTTCTTGAATCAAAGATTTGGTTTTATTCTTGTCACGTGCAACTTCGCTTTCACGCAGATTGATCTTAGTAGCTACTGGCGTAAAAAATACCAATTGCATTAAGCCCAAGAAAGCTATGAAACTTAGTGTGAACACTAAAGCTGTAAAGTTGATTTCAACCATTGTTTAGCCAATTTTGTTGTAGATCATGAACGACACTAACCAAGCCAGAATACCAAGTGCTTCTGACATACCAGCGAATATGATGGCATTTGTGAATAATGAGCCAGTATGCTCAGGTTGGCGTGCCATTCCTTCAAGCATTTTAGAAGCAATATTACCTACTCCTATAGCTGGTCCTGTTACTCCTAGAGCTGCTATACCAGCGCCCACTGCGTAGCCTAATGTGTCAAATGATTGGATGTCTGCCATTTTGTTATACCTTTTCCTTTTTTTCTTAGTTCCTATGGGTAAAAACCCCTCTAGGGACGCTCAAATTATATCAGAAGCTAATAGTTTTTCTTAACCAAAGCATAACTTTCATCTTGTTTTATATATCTATGCAAGGTTTCAATGCTCAAGCTTATGGTCAATTCCCCAAACTTCCTGGTATGCAAAACCCCGGTTTGCATGGCCATGTAAGTAATGACCAGGTTGCTGGTAACAGTTTTGGTGATACTATGCTTTCAATGCTTGGTAAGGCTAATGAAACTTTATCTAAGCCTGAGAATTTATCTATACGTGCTGTTACTCATGGTGATGTTGATATTCATGAAGTTATGATTGCACTTGGTAAGTCAGAAGTAGCATTTAAGTTAATAACTGCAGTGACGCAAAAAGTTGTTGGAGCCGTAGATAAGCTAACAAGTATGCAAATATAATTGGTGATACGCATTGATGGCGATGAGGGATGGAGATTATGGGAATAAAACAATTAAATGGGCGGCGAATTATTAGATACTAACCAAGCAAATCTTCCCGGCACGGTGCAACAAACCGTTAATAGCCCTGCTAATTTTTTCTCAGATATTTTAACTAATCCTCAGAAGCGTGTTTATTTAATTGGTGGAGCTGTTCTTATTATTGGATTAGTTTTGGGTTCAATTTTTTTCTTTGGTAAAGGTTCTAGTGATAATCAAAACAAAGGTAAACCAGTTGTTCTTGTACAAGAGTTAGATCAGTCTCGAGCTTTTGAAATTGTAGCTAAACTTAAGTCAGTTAATATTGACGCCAAGATTGCTCCAAGTGAGAAGCCTGGTGAATATTCTGTTACCGTTTACGAAAATGCAATTGAATCTTCGTATTTGGCTTTGTCCAGAACTAATCTGCTTGAAGATGAAGGTTATGGACTTTTTGATCAAAATGATTGGGCTGCTAGTGATTATGATAAGCGTATCAAGCTGACCCGCGCTATTAATGGAGATCTTTCGCGCATTATTAGTCGTATGGATGGAATGCGTTCAGCTATAGTCAGGGTGAATATGCCTGCAGAGGAAGTATTCTCTGATAACAAGGCTGTTACTACTGCAACCGTGCAGATAGAACTTGAGAATGATGGCGAAGAACTATCTAAAGCTCAGGTAAAGAGCATAGTTAATATTCTACGTGGTTATGTACCAAATCTAGCTAAAGATCAAATATCCATAGTGGATGTTCAAGGTCATAATTATAGTAGTTTTAAGTCTGACGATGATGCTGATGCTGAAGATTACCTCGATGAGGTTGAGCGTGTAAATAAATCTATTTCTAAGCGCATCGAAACATATTTAGATGATGTTCTCGGTCACGATAAATACAAAGTTAGTGTTAGTGCGAAAATCTCTCGTGAGAAAATTGAAACCCAGGCTACTAGATATAGTGCCGGTGCTGTTGGCAGTCGCCAGATTAGCAAGGAAGATATGAAGGCTAATTCTGGAGCTAGTTCTGGTAAAGATTATAAGCAAAGCTCTAAGACCGAAACCATGTATCCAAATTTTGAGCAACAAAATGTTACTTATCTACCAGGCAGAGTTACCAATGTAACAGTTGCTTTAGCTGTTGATAAGTCTATTCCAGCTACTATGTCGCTAGAGCAGTTACGTGAAAGTGTGGCAGCTATCGTCGGACCTAGTATACCTGTTGAGAATATTAAACTCTCTGTTGTCGATCTTTATACTAAAGATGATCAGATTGTTGAAGCGCAGAAACCTAAAGGTATTTGGGCGGTATTCAGTCAAGGTGGAGTATGGGGTTGGGTTTCTAAGATTTTTGCTGGTATTGGTATTCTGTTCGTGCTTCTTATCGCTGCGGTAATTGGACTTAATATTGTCGGCGCTGCAGGTCGTTCTAATACTGAGATTGAGACTGATGCGAACCTCGGTAAAGAGTATGAGGATATTTTCCCTACTACTGCTGATGAGGCTTATGCTTATGATGATTTTGGTGAACAGCAAGCTATAGCTCAGCAAGAGGCTTTACTAAAAGAAATGACACAGCCAGCCCCTAGTAAAGAAGTTAAACCTAATGTCTCAGGGCAACAGATAGAATTTGATAGCTTGTTAAATGGTTTGCAGTCTACGGCACAGAGTCAACCTGATATTCTGGCTAAGAAAATTCAAGTTTGGCTGGATGAGGACTAAATTGGGAGTTTAGGGGTATGGTGAGTAAAAAAATTAAAACATTAGCTCTTGTCTTGCGCTCTTTACCAGAAGTTGCGCAACGTACTATATATGAACGCTTACCAATAGCTACTGTAGAACGTATTGCAGCGGTAGATCCTAATATTCAAGATACTCTTAGTGAGGCTGATTGGAATAATTTTATAGCTTCTTGGCCGGAGTTTGCTGAGATGATTAATTCTGCTCGCAATGATAGTAGTAAGCTTAAATTAAGCAATATGCTTGCTCGTGAACGCAGTCGAGTTCGTGAGTATTTAGAGTATAAGCAAGGTTCTAAGCGTGATAGACCTAAGCTTAGTAGTGCTATAACAAGTGTTATTGATAAATTTGTAGGAGTATAGTTGTGGCACTAATTAAAGGCAAAATTATACGAGCTCGAATTAAGAATCCAAGTATACTTGAGCAGCATCAGTACGAAAGCGATGGACTTGATCCTGCTAGCCTTGAACTCACTCAGCGAGAGGCTCATAATATTATTGATGCTGCTCGCATTGAAGCTGAAAGGCACGCTGCTGAAATTATTGCTCGTGCAGAAGCTAAAAGTGCTGAGTTGTTAAATGCTGCTAGGTTGGAAATGCAAGCAGTTGCTGAAGAGAAGTCTCAACTTGAGTATTTGCGTGAAACAACTAGGGAAGAAGCTTATAAAGTTGGCATTGCTGAAGCGGAAGAAATTAAAGATGAGTTCTTGAAGATTCTTAGCAGCTTTCAAGCTGCTAAATTAGTTAGTCTAAGAGAAGCTGAAGAAGAAATAGGCAGTATTGCTGTTCATGTTGCCGAGAAATTACTAGCTTCTGAAATTAAACGTGAAAAAGGTACTAAAGCTCTTCTTACTAGGCAGATTCGTGCTGCGATTAATAAAGTTGTTCGTGGTAAAGGTTTGGTCAAGATATCACTGGCTACTACTGATATGCAGCATGCTAAAGCTCTTAAATTAGCCCTTGCAAAGGTGCTTGATCAGGAGATTAGCTTGCATTTCGAGGCTGACGAGACAGTTGAGCCAGGTAGCTGTATTATAGAGACCAAAGGTGGCAGGTTTGATGCCAACTTTAGTACACAAATTAAGGTTATATATGTTGCTCTTGAGAAGTATCTAGGGCATAAAATATTTGATCTTGATGAACGTTACCCAGAGCAAAGTGAGACTGAAGAAATGATGGTCACGAGCACTAAATCAAACCGATCTAACGTCGAACCTAGTGACGATGATCTTGATGCGCTTTTATCGGATATACAAAACCAAGCATATTTCGACGAGGATGCTGAGCTTAAGTCTAAAGTAGATGATGAAATCTTTGAAGATGATTTAGACCTAGAGGATGAAGATGATCTTGAGGACGAAGACGAAGAAGATTTATTAGTTGAAGAAGAAGATGACTTAGGTGCTGTTGACGATGATGTTGATCTTGCTGAAGTTGTTGAAGAAGATGCTCCTGATGATGCTTTTATTGATGATGATGGGGATTCTTCGGGTGATGAACGGTTTCCTGAGTACTAAGCAAAAACGTGACTGACGTCACGTTTTTGCGCTGCCGTGGGCGAGTGCACCATTTATGACTGCGCTATAATGGCTTTAATGAGCACTTTAGAAATATCCGTCCGCGCCGAATACACCCCCAACCCTAATAGTTTGAAGTTTATTTCAAGCGAGGCTTTATATCCGTATAGTGGCTCACTTACATATCAGTCTGAAGCTGAAGCTAAGACTGCTGGCAATTCTATGGCTGCACGCTTATTTAGCGTTAATGGCGTTACAAAGATCTTTATTATGTCTAATTTTGTCACTGTCGATAAAGTTGAGGATATCAACTGGAAAGATATTCATTTAGAGATTAAAGAAATCATCAAAACCGAGCTAGCTAACATGAAAGAGTGGGCTCAGGCAAATGCTCCAGCTAAAGCTGAAGTTAATGTTGCGACTGGCGATGTTAGAGCAAGCATTGAAGCAGTGCTTGATAAAATTCGTCCAGCATTAATCTCTGATGGCGGCAATATAGAGCTGGTAGATATAGTGGATCACGATGTGCGCTTAAGAATGGTGGGTGCTTGTGGTAGCTGCCCGAGTTCATTGATGACTATGAAAATGGGTGTGGAGCGTGCTTTATTAGCTGAACTCCCTGAAATAGTGCATTCTGTTACTCAGGTGTTTTAGTTTTGACTAGTAGTTTACTAGAGCTCAATAAGGTCTCGATTACTTATCCTAGTGGTTTTAGAATAGATGATATTAGTTTTAGCTTGAATGCTGGTGACTGTCTTGCTATTAGCGGAGCTAGCGGCTCTGGTAAGTCGAGCATACTTAAAGCGATTATAGGTTTAGTTAAAATTGAGTCTGGTGAGATTTTATTTAATGGGGTAAAGCAATCCATAATCACTTTGCGCAAAGAAGTTTCATATATGTACCAGCGCGGATTACTCTTTCCGCATCTTAATGTCTTTGCAAATTTAGCCTTGCCGATAAGCGATAATCTTAAAGGCTCTGAACTGAAAGATTATATATTTTCATTACTAGTTGATTGTGAATTGGATCCTAATGTTTATGCCCACCGCAAGCCTAGAGCTCTTTCTGGTGGTGAGCTGCAGCGTGCTTCTTTAGCTTTAGCACTGGTGCGCAGACCTAAATTGCTAATGCTTGATGAGCCTTTTACAGGGCTTGATTCTAAAACTAAATTATTATTAGTTGAGTTTATTAAGCGGCTGCAAACTAAATTTAATATGGCGATATTACTTGTTAGCCATGATGCTAGTGATGCGAAGTTACTTGCTTCTAAAGTTATTGAAATAGGGGTGAAGCAGAATGTTTAGCTCTATACGCCTAATCTTTTGTTGCATATTGGTATTGAGTTTCAATTCAGTCACTGCTAAAACTACTGTCAGTGTGGGTTCTAGAGATTTCCCGGAGTCGGTATTACTTGCTGAAATACTTAGTTCAGCTATTGAGAATAATACTGATTTACTTGTTGATCGTAAGTTCCATCTTGGTGGTGTTAAGGTTTGCGTCACTGCTATGCAGGCTAATAGTCTAGATATTTATCCTGATTATACTGGCTCATTGATGCATAACTTATTAGGTGAAAAAAGTCCTAACGAGTATTTGGATGATTATTTAAGATCCAGCTTAGAGCAAAAATATAAATTCACTTTAAGTGACAAATTAGGTTTCGATAATAGTTTTGTTTTAGTAGTACGTCGTGATTTTGCCGATAAGCATCAATTGAAAACACTAAGTGATTTACAGTTATTAGTGATTAAAGAGCCTTCCTTGGAATCCAGTCTGAAAGTGGCTTTCAAGCATAGTTTTATAGCTAGACCTGATGGCTATCAGCAGCTTAAAACTATTTATGGCTTCGATTTTAATAATCTTAGAGCTATGGAATACAACATTGCTTACGAGCAACTCAAGGCTGGACGCGTAGATCTTATTGATGCATTTTCTACTGATGCTCGTTTGTTAGATCCGAGTCTGCAAGTTTTAATTGATGATAGATCAGCTTTATTAGCTTATGATTCTGTTTTTCTTATGCGCAATGAGCTTCTTAATGAACATCCGGAGCTAGTTGGAGTTTTACAGATCTTGAATAATAGTTTGACTAATGAACGTATTCTTGAGTTAAATAAAAGAATTGTTGCTGGTGAAACTTATAAGAATGTTGCTCAAAGTTTTTTAAGTAGTATTTCGCCCACGCAAGCGCATAAACGTGACCTTAGTCACGTTTATGCTACTAGGTTTCATCAAGACTCTAGTATCTTATTACGTGCTTTAAAACAGCATTTAATTCTTAGTTTTACGGCCTTATTTATCGCCATTGCATTAGGTGTCAGTCTTGGTATTTATATTAGTTATAACGCAATAGCAGCTAGAATAATCTTAGCTATAGGATCTGTTACTCAGGTTATTCCAAGTTTGGCTTTATTAGCCTTATTGATACCAATATTCGGGCTAGGTTTTAAGCCAGCCTTAGTTGCTTTAAGTATCTATGCTTTATTACCCATAGTGCAAAATACTTATACTGGGATTATTAGTATCGCTCCAGAATATATGGATTTAGCTCGCTCACTGGCTCTTAAGCCTTGGACTATTATTAGTCGAGTGCAAGTGCCTATGGCTTTAGCTACCATCATTGCTGGTATTAGAACTAGTTCTGTGATTTGTATTGGTGCTGCCACGTTAGCGACCTTCGTAGGGGCGGGCGGACTAGGGGATTTAATTAAAGCTGGCATAGATCTTAATAGCAACTATATGATTGCGCTAGGAGCGGTGCCTGCGGCATTACTAGCGCTTGCTGTTAGTTATGCTTTATCGCTAATCGAGAAGCAATTAGGTCAATGCCAAACTTAAATCTGGCTCAGAACTGTGAAATTCCTGTAACGCTCTCACTGACAACTCTTCACGTTTAAGCGACTCTAAGGCTTGTACAGTAGCAGCCGCTCCAGTAATCGTTGTTATCACTGGCACGTTAGTAGAGAGAGCGATTTTACTAATTACAGTACTATCTTCATAAGCTTCTCTACCTGCCGGTACGTTGAATATAAGTGAGATCTCACCATTCTTAAGCATGTCAGAAATATTCGGTCTGCCTTCTGATACTTTAGCTACGCGCTGAACAGTTACACCCATTTGCTCCAAGAAATTAGCTGTACCACTAGTAGCAACTATCTCATATTTCATTTCTTCAAGCTTCTGGCAAATGCTTACAGCTAATGATTTATCCTTATCACTAAAGCTGCAGAAAACTTTACCACCATTACGCGGCAAAGCCAGTGAGGAACCTAGCTGAGCTTTAGCAAACGCCATAGAGAAGTCTTTGCTAATACCCATAACCTCGCCTGTACTCTTCATCTCAGGACCCAAGAATATAGTAGTACCATCGAATTTATTGAAGCTAAACACCGCTTCTTTAACAGCTACTTGTTGTTTAGAATCCGGTTTAAGTAATTCTGGATTAAGTTTACGTCCAAGCATTACTAAGCTTGCTACTTTAGCCCAAGGTATACCCGTCGCTTTCGATATAAACGGTACTGAGCGGCTAGCTCTAGGATTAACTTCAAGAATATACAATTCTTCATTCTTAACAGCGAACTGGATATTCATTAGCCCGCGCACTTTAAGAGCGGTAGCAAGTTTGCGGGTGGCAGTATCTATCTCTTGTAATATACGTGGTGACAGGGTTTGTGGCGGATAAACGCAAGCTGAATCACCGCTATGTATGCCAGCATACTCTATGTGCTCCATAATTCCAGCAACTATAGTACTAGTACCGTCAGAAACAGCGTCAACGTCAACTTCTATGGCTTCATCAAGGAATTTATCAATAAGTATAGGTAGCTGACTCTCTCTAATAATAGTTCTTGATAGCCAGCTTGATAGTTCTTCTTCAGAATATGCTATCTCCATGCCTCTACCACCAAGTACATAACTAGGTCTCAGTACAACAGGGTAAGTAATTTCTTCAGCCTTGGCTTTAGCTTCATCTATGGTATTAGCAATCGCGTTTAAAGTCTGTTTCAGACCCAGTGTTGATAAGAGTTTACCGAACTCGTCTCTATCTTCAGCCAAATGAATAGATTCTGGACTAGTACCTAATATGCGCACGCCACGATCTTGCAATTGACGGCAAATATTTAATGGAGTCTGACCGCCGAGCTGTACTATAACTCCTTTAAGTTTAGATGGATCGTCGAGTGAATTTAATTCACTATGCCAGATCGCCATCACATCCTCTGGTGTTATCGGTTCGAAATATAATCTACTGCTGATATCGTAATCAGTAGAAACGGTCTCAGGGTTATTATTGACCATGATAGTTTCATAGCCAGCTTCTCTAAGCGCTTGAGAAGCGTGGACGCAGCAATAATCAAATTCAATACCCTGTCCAATACGATTAGGTCCGCCACCGATGATTATGACTTTCTCTTGGTTGCTCTTAGCTACTTCATTCTCCTCGTCGTAACTAGAATAGTAGTAAGGAGTAAATGACTCAAACTCAGCTGCGCAAGTATCTATAGTCTTAAATATAGGCTGCAATTCTAGAGCTTCACGTTGCTTTCTAATATCGGTTTCAGTAACTTGTAATATAACGGCTAATTGAGCATCGCTAAAGCCCATAGCTTTAAGCTTTAAGAGGTAGGGCTTAGTTAAAACCTCAGCTAAAGCTTTTCCTGAGAGCCTTTCAAGCTGTTGAGTTTCTTCTACTATCTCTTTAAGGTGAGCTAAGAACCATTTATCTATCTTAGTTAAAGCATAAATTTCATTGAGTGTTAATCCCAAATAAAAAGCATCAAATAACATCATTATGCGTTTAGAACTCGCCAGTGAAATCTCTTTACGTGCTTTATCTAAGTAAGCTTTGATTTCATTGAGTTGAATTTTACGATGCACTAAATCAGGGTTAATAAAGCCAAGATGACCTTTCTCAAGCCCTCTAACTGCCTTCTGGAAGCTCTCCTTGAAGCTGCGACCTACTGCCATGGTCTCGCCGATAGATTTCATCTGAGTGCCTAATTCATCTTTAGAACCGCGGAATTTCTCGAATGAGAATCTTGGTATTTTAGTGACTACATAATCTATGCTCGGCTCAAAACTAGCCATAGTAGTTTTGGTTATATCGTTAGGGATTTCATCAAGTGTGTAACCGACAGCAAGCTTAGCTGCGATCTTAGCGATAGGAAATCCTGTTGCTTTACTAGCTAGCGCACTTGATCTTGAGACGCGAGGATTCATTTCGATAACGATGATCTCGCTGTTCTCGGGGTTCATTGCGAACTGGATATTACTACCACCAGTCTCTACGCCTACAGCTCTTATAACCTTGATTGAAGCGTCTCTAAGAGCCTGAAACTCCCTATCAGTAAGGGTTTGCACTGGTGCTACGGTGATGCTATCACCTGTATGCACGCCCATAGGATCAAGGTTCTCTATAGTACAAATAATCACGACATTGTCTTTAAGGTCGCGCATCACTTCGAACTCTAATTCTTTCCAACCTAATACTGACTGCTCTACTAGAACTTGTTTCATCGGGCTTGCATTAAGTCCTTTAACTAAAATCTCATCGAACTCATCATGGTTATAAGCAATGCCGCCACCGTAACCACCCAGAGTGAAAGCTGGTCTGAGTATCAATGGGAAGCCCATGTCTTTAGCGACTTGCTGACCTTCGGCTAGAGTAGTAACAACTTCAGAGCGTGGAGTTTTAAGTCCAATCTTCGCCATTAATTTACGGAATTTATCTCTGTCTTCAGCAACCTCGATAGCATCTAGCTTTGCGCCGATAAGTTCAACACCATATTTAGCTAGCGTGCCATCTTTAGCAAGTGCTACGGCGACGTTTAGAGCTGTCTGTCCGCCCATTGTAGGCAAGAGTGCATCAGGTCTCTCAATCTCTATAACCTTGCGCACACACTCGGGGCTAATAGGCTCAATATAGGTGCGATCCGCAAATGTCGGATCCGTCATTATCGTAGCTGGATTACTATTAACTAAAACTACTTCATAACCTTCTTCTTTGAGGGCTTTACAGGCTTGAGTGCCAGAGTAATCAAACTCACAGGCTTGTCCTATAATAATGGGACCCGCACCGATTATCAGTATCTTGCGGATATCATTACGTTTAGGCATCAAAGATATATTCTACTAGCTCTTAGGATTAGTAAAACTATAACTAAGCTAAAGTAATCCGATAAGGTCTTTGTAATATTATTTACTAAGACCGTTGGGAATATTACTAAAACTTAAATCCAGCCCTATTGCTAAGGTAGACCCATATCCAAGCAAGGATGCTAAGGTTCACTAAAACTATCTCTCTTAATTCCATACAAATATACTATCATACAAAGCTAAGATGCATGATTAAATCTTATTAATATACGAGCCCGATAAGGCTATTATAAAAATCAAAACATCAACATAACTTTAAATTACCTTGAATTGAAAAGCTTTAATAGAGCCACTATCTAAGAAGGCTTTGATTTTCATGTGATTATATTGAGTTGGGATAGGTTATCAGCTATTAAATATGCTTATCGGAGGGGATGCTTAGTATACTGAACATGAACCTGAGTGACCACCGATATCGAGCATGATCAATATTAAATCATCATTTACGTCAAATTTCCAAATTACTCTTAGATCCATATCAACTCTCGAGCTATAACAAACATCATACAAAGGGTTCGGTTTCACCACACTTGTAAACCTCCATCAACTCAGCAACGGGCTTCTCTGTATCCTAATCCATAAATCCAATAGCTGCCTTATTAGAATCCATAAAAGCAAGGCTGATGTTATTCAACTCAGCAAAATGCTTATCGGACAATATGATCCTTTATCAATCTATAAATTCCTTATCGGATACTAGATTATCTAGTTCTATAGCTATCTAATTTAAGTGGACTAACATGAGAATCATCCCAAATCACTTTCATGCGCGTCTTAGGGTGCTCTGTTTGTTCTTTAACCCTATTAGATTTTTTATGGCGAAATACTTCCGTCTCAAGCTCATTGATCTTCTCTAAAGAGTCAGCATAGCCTTTAACAGTGGCTTGTAGCTCCTTTGATTTAGTTTCAAGATCTTTAGCAGAAATCTTATAGTCAGATTTCTGTTGCTTACCACTAGTGTAAACGAAAGCATCACCTTTAGATGCTTCTTGTAAAAGCTCTCCTAGACTGAGATTGCGCTTATCGGCAGAGCTTAGTTCTGGAGCACTATGAAGATCCATAACCAACTCACGTAAACGTTCTTCGCGCGATTTTGCTACGGGTTGAACTTCTACAAATTCATCTCGGCTCGTGGCCTTAAGATTTTGTAATTGTGCTTTAAGAAACTCTAAGTCTTTGAAAGCCTTTATTGATGAGGGATCCATATATACACTAGACCCAACACTCAGGATTAATTTATAATTCAAGCAGCCGATAATCTAAATAAAAAGCTCATATTAAATAATTAGAAATCAGGGGAATAACCTAGACCATATAGCCTAGATGCTTGAAAAGCTTATGAATAAAGGCTTATAAAACAGCAGCATTAATAAAATCACGCATCTTAGCAAGTGACTTAATACCAGGCTTGGACTCTATGCCTGAGCTAACATCCACCATATAGGGCTGGCATTTAGCTACAGCTTCTGCTACATTCTCTGGTTTCAAACCACCAGCTAGAGCCAACTTGATATCAGTAAAACTACGAGCCTTAAGAAACAAATCATGATCAAAAGCTTTACCAGTGCCACCAAGCTCTGTATCATGCTTAGAATCAAGGATTACCAAATTCACTGCTTGTCTATAACTATCAAGATCTCTAATATCATCTTCCAAAGCCACTGCGCGCGGCATAAAAATCTGAAAACCAAGAGACTTCATCGAAACTAAATCCTTAGTCGAGAGTGTAGCGTAAGGCTGAATAATATTAATCTGCAAATTAGAAGCAAGGCTAATCAAACTATCACCAGCGTCAAAGTCAGTGAGCAAGACAAGTTTCTCACGCTCTTCATGATTAAAATGAGCAGTAATTTCATCAATCTCTTTACAACTAATGTAGCGTTTAGAGCTGCTAATATTATTCAAACCAATATAGTCAGCACCAAGATTCAACGCATTTTTGGCGTCAATAAGATTGGTAATTCCACAAATTTTGATTTTAGGTTTCAACTAGCCAACTCAAGTAAATCAGAACTGATACGAGCACGAATAGTGCGCGAAGCAGCGTCTATTTCAATTATATATTCATCAACGAAAGGTATGAGTAACTCTTTATTAGCGGCAGCTAAACGCACCACTAGAACAGTCTGCAGACCTTCTGTGCAAGTTTTAACCTCACCGATCAGCTCACCACTCTCGCTATCCATGACAGCCATTCCTTTGAGATCCTCTATATAATGCTCGCCAGGGTTCAGATCTTCTTTAAGATTAGCCTCTACAAGTATCTCTTGGGATTTAGGGTTAAAAAGCTTCTCAGCGTGAGTAAGATCAATAATGCCAGCGACCATAACTAAAACCATAGATTTATGTTCGCGCCATGAGAGTAAATCATATTCAACACCGCCAATATAAAGCTTCGAGAATTGTTCAAAAACACTAATATCATCAACCAGAGGATAAAGCTTAAGCTCACCCTTGATTCCGTGGAAACCTATTAGTTTAGCTATTACGCGGCGCATGACTATACTTATATCATTATCAATGTCATTTCAAGCCGAAGGCGAAGCAATCCATAACGCTAGAGCACTTTATAATCCGCATTCACCACACCATCATCACTATCACTCATATAGATAGTTTGTAAAAGGGTGTTGGTCGTGCTAAGTATCAAAGGGTTTACTGGTCCTGATTCGGCGATTTGTAAATCTCTAGTTTCAGCTAAACGAAAAACTGCATCGCGCCAGTGATAGGAACTATAGGTACAAGAACCAGTGTCTTCAAGCGCAAGCTCAATAGCCAAGCCTAACTCGTCGAAATTACGGTCAGATTTAATTCGCACACTAACACTCTCACGCTCAGCATTATAATCCAACAATAAATGTAATTTACCGTAGCTAAGACTACGCACAGAAATAGAAACTAGTGAATTCTCAGATTTAGGTAAAGTTAAAGAAGGCAGAGCTGTTTTTTGTTCTTTTTTAGACTCATCTTCTTCTTGCTCATCATCTTGCTCACCAGAATCTTCTCTAAGTTCACGCTCATCTTCGTAAAACTCTTCATCAGGCTCGTATAAAGTATATGGATACGGTAAAGGTAGAAATAAACGAACTAAAGCTTTAAGCTGCTCAGAGTCTCCACCTCTCAGCATGGATATAATCTCAGCGATATGCTGCTCCTGCAAAGGCTCAAGCTCATAATTCTCAACCAAGGACTCAAGCATATTGCGCAAAGAATTAGCATCAAGGTTAGCGACACTTTCATCAAAAGCAAATAATTCAGCAATAGAAACTGATTTAGTATTAGCCTGAGACTTAGTGTTTAAAAGGGTTTTAGCATAAGCATTAATAAGGCGCGGATCTTGATCAGGCATTCTAGCTTCAAGCGCAGTTCTGAGTTTATCGAGAGTATCTATGCGCTCATCACTAATGCCCTTGAGCCTGCCAGGTAACTGTGTGCGCAAGAATCTAGAAGGAATATCCTTGGACTTACCAAAACCAGTCTTAGGATTAGGGTTCGGTGGAGATTTCTTAGGCTTAGATTCGCCAGTCTCAGAATTAGGTTTACGATTCTTGAGTTGTGCAGCTAGAACAGGATTGCGAGCAAGCACCTGCTGATCTATCTTAAGTTCTTTCTCGGGAGTTTTAGGTGTTATAGGTTTATCAACCTTAACTAAGGGTTTCTGCTCAGCACTAATAAGCTCGGGCAAATCATGCCCAGCAAGGCTTGGCTGATCGGCTTGCGCGCGGATAGTCTCAGAGGGTTTAGAGTAAACCTGATTCTGTTTAATAGTCATATCCTTGCGCTGAGTTTCTGCCACCTGCACAGGAGCTTCAGACGCTGCTGGCTTAGTCTTAGAATCCTTAATTGGACCCAAAGCACCAGAATTGTTAATTTTGCCAGTATCAGACATAGATTCCTATAAATATATTGCCACTCTTAACCAGAGCTTAACCTGAAAATGTCTAAATATCTATGAGCCAGAAAAAGGAAAAATTATGGGTTTAACGGAAGGATTGGCAGTAAGAAGCAATATAGCTGCTTATCAAGGATACGCTAACAAAGCTGATAGAGCTTCGTTTGAACGTCCAGTAAACGGAAATGGTGGAGGAAGTACTATGGGAGCAGGAGCATATAGTGAATATGGAATAAGTTACGCAGGTGGCAACAGAAGTAGCCGCGGAGCCTACGAACCTTCAATATATGACAGAGGAAGTGGTAATTTAGCGACTTACCCAGGTAACACTGGAAAATTACTTGGAATGGTAATGCAATTTATGACTGGGGTTGACGTTATCGGTCGTGGAATTACTCAATGGGGTCAACCAGCACCACGTCTAAACGAATATTCAAATTTACAACAATCACCAGCATACGGCAGAACAGATGTCTTCAATCCACACCAAGGAAGTGAATTTGGTGGTGGCTTTGCTATGGCAGGTGCTCCAATGCGAGGTGGTGGCGCAGCAGGATACGGTATCAGCAGTGGTGCTCCTTATGCAGTGCAAGATCTTAGAGCTAGACAAATGGCTAGTGCGCAAGGTGGTGGATTTGCAGGGATGCAAGGGGCAGATCAACCATTCATTAGACCAACTGGCATTAATGTAAACAACGACACTACAGGGAAGAGTAAAACAATACACGATTTAGTAGAAGAGTTCAACGCTAAAGAAGGTGGCGGAGCTAGTGTTGACATAGATGCTGCTGGTAATATAGCCGTAATCTTTGACAGCAAACTGTCACGCGATAAATTTCTGTTCAAAGAATATAATGCAAAACTAAATGCTATTAAAGCAGGAACTACTGCTACAACCGCAGCAGCAACAGAAGCTGAGAAGAAGAAAAAAGAGGATGCGATTGCAAGCATAGCATCAATAAAGAGTAAAGAGGTCTCAGATGCGCTCCTACTAATCCAACTAAACGACGCAATTGATGATTATGGAGTAAATTCGCCTCAAGTTCAAAAGAAAATCAAATCATTACTAAACAGCACTACATTAAGCCCAGCAGATAAAGCTAAATTAATTACAACACTCAGAAGTCTAGAGCTAACGAACAAAGAAACTACTGCACTGATAGATAACGCAGCGAAGATTGATCTAGTAAAAAATCAAATCGATAAATTGAAAACTGAAGCTGATGCAGCAGCTAAAGCACCAGCTCCGGCAGCGACACCTACGCCTACACCAGCTCCGGCAGCGACAGCTCCAGCAGCGACACCTACACCAGCTCCGGCAGCAACAGCTCCAGCAGCGACACCTACTGCCGCTGATCTGGAAGCACAAACCGAAGAAGCTGAACATCGAGCTAAAGCATTGGCGAATCACAATCTCGATATCTTAGAGAATGCATCAAATACATATGTATTAAATGAAGCAAAGACTCATATAATCAATGGGTTAAAGTATTATACAAAAGATGAGAGAGCTCAAATTAAAGCGGAACTAGAAACTAAGATGAAAACACAAGTCGAAGGTTGGGGTACTCAACAACTTAAGAATCAAATTGGAACAGCAATAGTTAGTGAAATAGATAAACTCAATTAGCATCAGAGTCATACCTCAACATTCGACATTTTCATATTAGGACTAAGTTAGCAAACAGTTTACACACATTTGAAGCGCATATACGTGACTCAAGTCACGTATATGCTAACCTCGACATATAAAATTATAGATACTACTTGGCATAGAGATCCGACATTGAAAGCGCATAATCGACACGTCAGTGTCGATTATGCTAAGCGCAAAAACGTGATCAAAATCACCTTTTTGCGAACTTAATTTAACTCACTTATACTGATTATTTTTGTTTTGCCATAAGTCTTTAATATGAGCAGGTCATTATCTCCTGTAATTATATAGTCTGCTTCACCACTCATTGCAAGCTCAAGTATCTTGTTGTCTTTAGGATCCCTCGCAGCATCAATCGTACAATCAATAGTTACCATATGCCCTATAAATCGTATTGAACTCACTAGTTCTGCAGCATCTTTACTTGAGAAGTATTTGCTAAATTTAGGTCTACTGAAAACGTCTTCAATTTCCATGATTAATTCCATAGATAGCAATATATGGCTATTATGGAGGGCGTATCTAACGATCCTTGCCACATTACTGCGAACTACATCCCCCGTAATCAAATAGCTAGTCAGGACATTGCTATCTATAACGATTTTCTTGCCCCTAATTTGTCCCAGCCCCATTCTATCTTCTATAGTTAATAATTTGCTCCACTATATCTTCTGTAATGCCTTGTTCATAGGCAAATTTATGCATTCGATCCGATAGCTCTACTATGTTATTAATTACTGTTTTACGTATTGCTTTTGGATTTTCAGTAAAGAATAAGTCCAAAAACTTACTAAGCATTACTTTCTGCTCTTCACCTAATAAAATAATTTTGCTATTTAATTCTTGGTCTATGTCCTTAGCCATGATTCTTTATATGCAATTCTAGCATGGCTCAAAATGCCTCGCACCTAGGCATTTCAGCTGGCATCAAGACCCGAAGTCTCAAGCGCAAAATCGACACGTCAGTGTCGATTTTGCTATAACCAAACAATAATCAAGAACTAAGAATCATTTGGATACAACCAAAACACTTAAACCAATCCCAGCAACTCATATAGCTCTTGCCAAGGGCATATCAAGATTTCACCGCGCATAAACCTCTTACTAGTAGTACAGGCACAGATGAGATGAGCTTTAGGATTGAGGCGGGCTAAGGCTTTCAGACCAGCATATTCATGAGGACTAGGATTAGCACTTGATTTAATTTCAATCGCGAACATTTCACCACTAGGAGTTTCTACGATAAGATCCACCTCAGCCTTATTACTATTACGAAAAAAAGAAAACTCAAGATCAAGATTGCGATATTTAGCCACTCGTTGAAGATCATTAACAATAAAAGCCTCGAAGACCTCGCCATACTCGTCAGTACCAGCCATTAATGGTGATTTAAGTTTACGAGTAATAGCTCTCACCACACCAGTATCAAAGAAATAGAATTTAGGATGCTTAGTTACTTGCGAGCGATAAGATCTACCCAAAGGACGCAAAAACGATCCCACTAAAGTATCTTCTAGAATCTGATAATGCTCTGAAACTGCAGGACTACGCAAACCCACATCTGAAGCGATATTGGAGTAATTAACAATACCACCATTATTTTCAGCCGCTAATCTCAAGAAATTCACAAAAGTAAATAAATCTCTAGTTAAAGCTTCTTTACGAATTTCTTCATTGAGGTAAGTTTCGACATAGGAACTTAGTTTATGTTGGACATTCTCCAAGTTATGATCTAAATATATAGCAGGCAAAGTTCCATATTCTAATGCTTTACTAAGATTGAAAGAGTCCTTTAACTCCAAATAACTTAAAGGATACAAGCTTAGATTCCAGGCACGTCCTCCGAGTAAATTAGCATTACTACGTTTAAGCTTGCGAGCACTAGAGCCAGTAAGTATAAAGTGTGGAGGATTAGGAAAATTCTCCAATATATAGTGAACTTCATTGAGTAACCAAGGCAATTCTTGTATCTCATCTATAAAAACATGACTTATATGATTTGCACGCGCAGCTATAGACTCTCTAAAATAAGATTTATTAAAACTAAGCTTCTCAAGCTCTTCACCAATTAGAAGATTGAACTCGAGTAATTCACTAACGCTAAAAGAATCTTTGACCAGAGTACTTTTACCTACCTGGCGCGGCCCAAAAAGGAAAAAACTAGTCTCCTGCGGAAGCTTAAGCAGTCTAACATTACTAGTCACAAATCCATTATACCATGATTTATCATGGTAATACCATGATTTTTAGGCTAATTTTCATGGTATTAGCATAAAATTTAGCAAAATTTGAGACTCTAGATCACATTGAGACCCGAAGTTGCAAGCGCAAAAGTGTGACATCAGTCACACTTTTGCTATAACGCCCTCCCCCCAGCCTTGCCTTCAGGGTGACGTTGAATAAATACTTTATGATGCCTATCTGCTGTTAGGTAACCGTCGAAAATACCTTCTTTAAGTTCGCCATTATGCTCGTAGCTAAGTTTGACGCGACGTTTCAGCTGTGAGTCCATTTCCATGCCTTCGACATTAGAGTATGTAGTCCAGTCTTTACCATCACTACGCAGCTCGAAAACATAAGCATCATGTTTAAGATCTAAAGCTTGATCATTTTTATCATTAGTATTAAACACATGCACTAACTCTAGCGGCGAGAGACTAATCTCGAATTCATAATCACGTTTATCAGGAGCTAATTGTTTAGGAGCAGCAGTTCTAGCTTTTTCTTCTTGAACCTGAGTAATTTTGTTTTTAGTAAGTTCTGCTTGAATAGCCGCTTGCATCTCTAACTGCTCGTTGAAAACCTTAGCCGTCATATCACTATGATTAATAGTGTTGTCTTGATGAGTAGTTTCTGTGCCAGCACCAGAACCAAGTTTAAGTTTGACACCATCAGCAACGCAGTAACTATAAGCCAGAGCCGCGCGCAAATCTTCAGTGCGCAGACCACGATGAGTTCTAAGTATCTCTTGCTCCGTGAGACCTTCAGCTTGACTAAGTAATATATCTGCGACAGTAACTCTAGTACCGCGAATACGCGCCTTACCGCTGCAGACATCTGGGTCTATCACTATTCTTGATTCGGCTAATTCGCGTAAGTTCATCGGCTTAACAGTATATATTTTATGCCCTAGTCGCTATGAAGATAAGTCGAATGTAATTAATCCTTAAACCGACATTTCATACAAGAATTGTCTAAAATATTAGGATATTCCATACAAACTATGTATAAAAAGCCACAATAGCCCTAAAAGACGACTAATTTACAATTTCTCCATAAAAGTCCGTATTTGTAATATATTTACAATAACGGACCCTATGGGTATAATTGTAACATGAAGATTAAGCGCAACGTTGCAGAGCAACTAATCTCAAGCCTTGAGAACCAAGACATTTTAATACTTATCGGGGCTAGACAGGTTGGTAAAACATATTTAATGAATCAACTAGAAGCTGTCCTTAGAAGCCGACAAAAAAGATTTAAATACTACAATCTGGAACTAATTGAGGATAGTAGGTTCTTTGGTCAAGACTTAAATGAACTATATAAACAAATAACAAAAGATGTCGACTATTTATTTATCGATGAATTTCAGTACTTCGAAAATGCTTCTAAGTTTTTCAAAGCAATTTACGATGACAGAAAAAATAAAATAAAAATCATAGCTTCTGGTTCATCATCTCTAGAGATGCATAAGCATTTGAAGGAAAGTCTAGCTGGGCGCAAAGAAAAAATAATCATCTATCCACTGCAATTCAACGAAGCTGAACAAAACAAAGTAAGCTTTAACAGCTATCTCAATTACGGTGGGCTACCCGGTGTCATTAAGCGTAAAACTGCCGAAGAAAAAATAAATCACTTAAATGAAATTCTAGAAACCTATATACTTAAAGATATCAAATCGCTAATTAGAGAAGAAAATATATCAGCCTTCAATCGACTAATATACCTACTTGCAGATTATCAAGGGCAACAAGTCGCAACAAGTCCCCTTGCAAACGAACTGAGAATAGATGAGAAAACCGTGACTAGATATTTAGATATACTAGAGCAGACTTTTGTAATTTACCCTCTTCACAGTTTTTCCGGTAATTTAAGCAATGAACTAAAAAAATCTAAAAAATACTACTTATATGATTCTGGGATAAGAAACTCTATATTGAATGATTTTAGTAAACTAGAGGAGCGCAAAGATAAAGGTAAAATCTTAGAAACCTATGTCCATAATTATCTCAAAACCAATGCTCCAGCTAATGCCGAGATTAGATTTTGGAGAACACGAACTAAAGATGAGATAGATTTAGTCTACCTACGTAACAGAAAGCCAAATATCATTGAAGCAAAATCTAAATATAAAAGACCAGAAGTCCCTGCAGCATTCAAGAAATTTTTAACAGCCTATCCTAAAACTGAGAAATGCTTTGTAGTTAATGAAACTCTAGAAGATGAGATTATATACAAGGACCATATAATAAGATTTGTGCGCCACGATAAGCTCGAAAAGGATCTAGAGTTCAACAGATTACTAGAAACTGGCATAGAGGAATAAGTATTACAGAAGCATACTTGCCATAAGCCCAAATCCCCCCTAGAATCTAATAGATGGAATTCTTAGATAGTATTTCTTATATCTCTTTTTATATACTTGCAGCCACCAGTATTATTTGCGCGGCAGGGATGATATGGAACCCTAATTTAGTCAGGGCTGGCTTTACACTTATCGGCAGTTTTTGCGCCATCGCTGGTATTTATTTTTTACTTTATGCTAATTTCGTGGCAGTTTCGCAGGTACTGATTTACGCTGTAGGTATAGTACTAGTACTGGTTTTCGCCGTGATGCTCTGTTCATTAAGAGACAACGCTTCTGAGATGCCAGACACTGAATCGGCAGAAGGCTCGGTTTACAAAACGCGCCGCACTATAGCTAAAGTTATAGCTTTAGGATTATTCGCTCTACTTTATAAAATCATTCGCGAGCAGAACTGGGCATTAATACGCCACCTTACTGGTGCTAAAACACACGAGAGTATGATTGGCAGCTTCTCATCGGAGTACACGACCAGGATTGGTTTTGAGATGCTTGGTGATTACATACTGCCATTTGAATTAGTTTCAGTCTTATTACTAATAGTTTTAGTTGGCACCATTATACTTAGTAAAAAATCTTTAAAAGAACAAAACTCATGAACCTAACTCATATTGGATTGGAGCACTATTTAGTATTATCCGCGGCACTTTTCAGCCTTGGAGTATACGGGTTAATTACTCGCAATAACGCTATTCGCGTGCTAATGAGCATAGAGGTGATACTTAACGCTGTGAATATCAACTTCGTCGCCTTCGCTCGCTACATTGATCCAATCCTAGTTAAAGGACAAGTATTCTCACTATTCGTCATGGCAGTAGCAGCAGCTGAAGCAGCTATAGGCTTAGCTTTGTTATTATTAATCTATCGTAATCGAGTCAACATACAGATGGACTCGTTTAATGTACTCAAATGGTAGATAACGCAAGCTATATAGCAAGAGATAAACAATACCTCTCACCAGCACTCAATAGGGCCTTTAGTATAGTTACGGCAAGAGCGCAGGGTTCATATATTTATGATGTCGAAGGTAACGCCTATCTAGATTTCACCAGCGGCATAGCTGTTAATCAAGTCGGACACTCACACCCTGAAGTGGTGCAAGCTATCGCTGAGCAAGCAGCACTATGCATACACACTAGCTGTGTAACATACTATCCAGCTGTAATAGAACTAGGCGAAAAACTCGCAAGCATAATGCCAGGTGGTTTGAATTCTACTTTCTTCTCTAATAGCGGCGCTGAAGCTATCGATGGTGCTATTAAACTCTCTAAACTCGCCAAGCCAGGACGCACTAATATCATCGTGCATAAAGGTGGCTTCCATGGTCGCACTATAGGTGGCACCTCACTTACTACATCTAAATCTGTTTACCGCAAATACTATGAGCCACTATTACCAGGAGTGCACTCAGTGGAGTATCCTAACGTATATGCTTATGCGAGCGAGGCTGACAGACTGGATTACGAGCTTAATCTCTGCAAAACAGAATTACACAGGCTTTTAGATACAACAGTCTCTCCTGATACGGTTGCAGCAATATTCATAGAGCCAATCATGGGTGAAGGTGGTTATATACCAGCACCTAAAAGCTATCTAAAACATATACGTGAGCTTTGTGACGAGCATGGCATATTACTAGTGTTCGACGAGGTGCAATGCGGCATGGGACGCACTGGTAAATGGTTTGCTTGTGAGCATACTGGTATAAGCCCTGATATTCTCGTTATGGCTAAAGGACTCTCTGGCGGAATTCCACTTGGAGCTTTCGCTGCACGCAAAGAATTAATGGCATTAATGCCAGCAGGATCACACGGCAGCACCTTCGGTGGTAACCCAGTATCATGCAGAGCAGCCTTGAAATTAATTGAAATTATAGAACGCGATAAAGTACTAGGAAATGTAGAAACCAGATCCAAGCAAGTATTTGACTTCTTCACCAAACATTACCCTAACTCTGACTCACGCAAAGCCTCCAAATCCTCATCAATAGTGCGTCTTAGAGGCATAGGTTTAATGATCGGCATAGAGCTAGCCTCTGCTGATATCGTCAACGCAGTGAAGAAACAATGTTTCGATAATAAATTATTACTCTTAGGTTGCGGTACTTACGGTAACACTATTAGATTAGCTACGGATCTTACAGTAAGCGAAGCAGATCTCTATAAAGGTCTAGAAATTATTAGAGCGGCTATAGATACCCATGCCAAATAAAATCATTAATCATAATCCGGCTAAGATTTCAGAAATAGTTTCTGAGCATCAGGTGGCATCGATAGCAGAATTAGATACCATACTGCTTAAATCTGAAAAAGCATTTAAGAGCTGGAAGCTAGTACCAGCACCCAAGAGAGCAGAGTATCTTCTTAAAGCAGCTAACATTTATCGTGCCCGCAAAGCTGAACTCTCTAAGATCTTGCATAGAGAAAATGGAAAATCACTAGAAGAAGCTGAAGGTGAGATTCAAGAAGTAATAGATACTTTCGAGTTCTTCGCTGGTGAGGGTCGTCGTATCTACGGCATGACTGGACAATCTGAAATGCCATCCAAATCTATAATCACAGTGCGCGAGCCTATAGGTCCTGCTGTATTTATTACTGCCTGGAATTTCCCGGCGGCAGTGCCGAGCTGGAAGGCAGCTCCTGCCTTGGTTACAGGCAACACCTTCATTCTCAAACCATCAGAATTAGCTCCACTAAGCGGTAAGATGCTTGTAGATATTCTTAACGAGACTGGACTACCAGAGGGTGTAGCGCAAGTTGCTATGGGTGCTGGCGATGTCGGTAGCTACTTAGTGCGCGCGCCACAAACTAAAATCGTCTCTATAACTGGATCAACTGAAACTGGTAGAGAAATAGCTACAGTAGCAGCAGCAAATTTCAAAAAATGCGCACTTGAGCTTGGGGGTAAGAACGCAGCAATAGTTCTTGATGACGCTGACACTGAGCTAGTAGCTAATGGCTTAGTTTGGGGTGCCTATGGCACAGCCGGGCAGCGATGCACTAGTACTAGTAGGTTAATTATCGACTCTAAAGTATCTAAAGCGGTGATTGATAATCTTAAAGCGCAAGCTTCTAAACTTTATACAGACAAAGCAAGTAAATCTTACGCACCAATTATTAGTGCTAAACAACTCGAGAAGATACATTCACTAGTTACCGAAGCTATCAAAGAAGGTGCCGAAGTAATTTGCGGTGCTGAGATTAAAGACAATGGTGGAGTCGGTTACTATTACGCACCGACCATACTGCGCATCAAGCCTGAGATGCGCATAGCTCGCACTGAAGTTTTCGGACCTGTGCTTTCTGTAATAGAACTCAACGAGAAAACTCGTGAAGCTACTCTAAGTAAGGCTCTAGAAATTGCCAACTCAACTGACTACGGACTCTCTAGCTCTATTTATAGTCGCGATATTAATCTTGCTATGCAAGCAGCTTCCAGCTTCGAGTCAGGGCTAGTTTATATCAACGCACCTACCATAGGAGCTGAATGCGGTGGGGCTAGCCTTTTCGGTGGCTGGAAATCTACTGGTAATGGTAGTCGTGAAGGTGGTATCACCGCCTTAGACACTTACACTCAATACAAAACCATTTCTATAGATTATTCTGGTAAGTTACAAAGAGCTCAGATTGATTGAGCAAAAACGTGACCGACGTCACGTTTTTGCGCTGCCGTGGGCGAGTGCAAAATATAAGGCTTAAACGATGTTAAGCTTCGGCGCCGACAGTTTCTGCTTTGCGAGTTCATCAATCTCAGAAACTTTCATATTAGCTATATCATCTGGAGAAATGCCACGCACGCGAGCTTGAGCAATCCTCTCATCAGCAATCGCGTTAAGTTCAGGATAACTATGAGCCAGCAACTTCAACTCAGCGACTGACATAGAACCCGCTTGCGATCTGGCTGCATTAAGCACAGCAGCCTTATCTTCTTCAAGACTATGATATTCATCCTTAAGACCTAATTGTAATTTCTGTGACCGAATTGTATTTTGGATAGCTTGCAAAGAACTAGGATCTCCAGCACTAGAAAGCATCAAATCTGCCTTGCGTCTATCAAGCAATTCAGCCTGACGCTCTTCCATCTCTTCTTTAGTTTTACAGAAACTAGCCTGACCAGTGGTCGGATCATAGAATACAAACTCACGAGCATAAATATCATCTCTAAAAAATTCATATTGATGGCGCTTAAAACTATCGGTTTTAACAGGAGCTGCTGGCTTATCAGCAATTGGAGCAGAATCTTTAGCAGCCTTCGGGCTAGCTATCTGAGCCAGTTCTATATTGGGTTTCATCTGGCTTGAGATGCCATTCTGCATGCCCCATGGTATTCAGTTCAGGTTAAGAACAGATTAAGAAAGCGCAAGTGAATTACGTTTCTGAACTAGAAGATCTTTTAAATGTCCAATATTATGGCTACTATCATCAGTACTGAAACCTAGCCCAGCAAGCAACTTCTCATGCTCATTGGTAGAAACACTAAAACCAGGTATTTGAGAGCTATATTTCTTCTTCTCTGCTAAAGACATATTATGCGCTTCAGCATTAACTGAATCTTTATATAAACCAGCCAGAGCAGGAGGAAGATTATCAAGAGACAGACCCTTACGCTTCAACAACGCTAGAAGTGGTCCAGGACTTAAACTAGAAGCCGCAAGTAAATCCCACAGCTTACTCTCTTCTTTGGCTTTCTTATCAGCAAGATCAAACTCAGCTTTCAACCGAGCATCATTAGACTCTAAGTCCTTCTCCAAGAAATCAAGCCAACCACCAGCCTTGCTAAGTGGGGCTTTAATACTATTAAGTAAACTATCAAATAACATATTATCCTCCAACACCCCTGTTAATTCATACAAAGCAGACTTACTGCTAGAATTGCTATTGACTTAGCAATAACGTGACTAACGTCACGTTATTGCGCTCTCCACCAAGAGTGCACCATCTAAGCCATCACCCTCCTAAGATAACATGTCAAAAGCCAACAGCGAAAACACAAAACTCTGGGGCGCCAGTTTCAGCGCAGGTGCCGCTAAACTCTTAGAAGAATTTAACGCTAGCATCGGCTTTGACTATAGACTCTATCGCCACGATATCCAGGGCAGCCTAGCCCACGCCAAGATGCTCTCAGAAGTAGGAATCATAACTAAAGAAGATTTCGAAGAAATTAAACGCGGACTCAATATTATCCAAGATGAGATCACGGCAGATACTCAAGCATGGGTAGCTGCGCGCATTAAAGACGAAGATATACATATGGCTATTGAGCGCAGGCTCACTGAGCTTATCGGCGATGCTGGGCGCAAACTACATAGCGCGCGCAGCCGTAATGATCAAGTAGCAGTGGATCTTAGATTATGGCTTAGAGATGAAATCAAATCTACCAAGAACTTAGTCAATGAACTTAGAGATACCCTAATTAAAAAAGCCAACGAAGATCTTAATTGCATACTTCCTGGTTACACTCACCTGCAACATGCTCAGCCAATATCGCTTGGACATTATTGGTTAGCGCATGAAGCTAAGCTCAGCCGCGACGCGTCACGACTCAAAGACGCGCTTAAGCGCATGAATGTTAATCCACTGGGTTCTGGAGCGCTCTCTGGAACTAGCTGTCCTATAGATAGAGAAAGTACAACTAAGGCACTAGGTTTCGATAGAGCAAGTGAAAACAGTCTAGATGCTGTTTCAGATAGAGACTATGTCGCTGAGTATGAGTTCGTAATCTCTATGATTATGGTTCACCTCTCACAGTTAGCTGAAGAGATGATTCTATGGAGCACTAAAGAATTCGGATTCATCGAGATCGCTGACGCCTACGCAACAGGCAGCAGCATGATGCCACAGAAAAAGAACCCTGATATCCCAGAATTAGTGCGCGGCAAAACTGGACGCGTGATCGGAGCTCTGCAAGCATTACTAGTGACACTTAAAGGTCTGCCACTGGCTTACAACAAAGATCTGCAAGAAGACAAAGAAATGTTATTTCAAGCCAACGACACTGTGCAGATTTGTCTAAGAATTACTAAAGAGTTTCTAGAGCATATAACTGCTAATAAAGATCAGATGCATGATGCGATCTATAATAGTTATGCTGACGCGACTGACGCAGCTGAGTATCTGGTGCGCAAGGGCGTTCCCTTCAGAGTCGCCTACGAAGCGGTAGGTAAGGCAGTTAAATACGCTATCGAACGTAAGCGCTACCTCAAAGAACTTAGTGTATCTGAGTGGCAGAGCATGCATCAGTCATTCTCAGAGGATATGGAAGATCTACTCAAGCCAGAAGTTCTAGTAGATAGCCGTAGAGTTAGTGGCGGTACTGCGCGCACTGAAGTTATGAAAGCGATCAATTTCGCCAAAGATAGATTAAATAATGATAGCTAGACCAAGAAGACTTAGACGCAATCAAAACATCAGGGATCTAGTGCAAGAGACTCATCTGCGCATAGAGGATTTTATATATCCAATGTTCGTCATCGATGCCGCTAAATCATCTAAAATGTACTCGTCAGAAATCAAGTCAATGCCAGGGATACATAGATATGGTATAGATGCTCTTCTAATAGAGATCGAAACTGTAATGAAACTCGGTGTACGCGCAATAGCTTTATTCCCTGTAATTGCTCCGGATCTTAAAGACTTAGAAGCTAAAGAAGCTTTCAACCCAAATGGACTAACACAGAGAGCCGTGCGCGCAATCAAAAATAGATTCCCGGAATTAATAGTCGCTACAGATGTGGCGCTAGATCCTTATACTTTGCACGGGCATGATGGCTTATTAGGTGTACCACTTAATCCTAGTCGCCGTAAGCTTCATGATGAATTCAGCAAGCAAGCAGATGTGCAACATACAGCAGCAGAAATTCTCAACGATGCTACCGTAGCTGCCTTATGTCGCATGGCATTAGTGCAGGCAGAAGCAGGAGCTGACATAGTAGCGCCATCAGATATGATGGACGGACGCGTAGCTGCCATTCGTGGCGCGCTAGATACTGTAGGCTTCCAGGACGTGAGCATAATGTCCTACACTGCCAAGTACGCATCTTGTATGTATTCGCCATTCAGAGATGCTCTAGGCTCTCTTGGAGCGCCATTAGAGAACCCTGACAATATTGGCACAGACTATCCAAGCAGTGAACCTATACAGATACATCCAGAGGCACCTAGGATGCTAATTCCTAAAGACAAAAAAACTTATCAAATGAATCCAGCTAACTCGCGCGAAGCGTTTAGAGAATTGCAACTCGACATTTCAGAAGGCGCAGATATAGTGATGGTTAAACCAGCTGGCATGTACTTAGATGTGATTAGTAAATTCAAAGCGAATTCTCCAGTGCCAGTAGCTGCCTATCAAGTTAGCGGCGAATACGCCATGATTCATGCGGCAGCTGAGAAAGGCCTGGTGGATCTCAACCTAGCTATTTGGGAATCCTTGATCGGAATTAAGAGAGCGGGGGCAGATATTATACTTAGCTATTTCGTGAAGTCATTTAGCAAGCAATAATAACTTTATTATAATTAGGCTTCTTTTAGGCTTTAGATTAAGGCTTTTATTAAGTAAATACAGGCATGCTAATATGTATATAGTATTTCTTTATGATCTCCAGCCTAAAATCTTATTTCAATAAGATAATTAACCTTGCCCCACTGCGGCGAATAAAAGATTTCAGCCTTAATTTATTAGACAAATGCACTGGTGGCAGAGGACTAAAAATCTGGGCTAAACCTAAACTGCGTTTAGTTAAATCACATGAAAATTTTCATGAGTTCGTTTTAGAAAATGGTTTAAGAGTAATAGCTAAACAAAGCAAAGGTAAACAACTATCAGCAAGCCTGCACATCAAGTCAGGTGCGATGAAAGACCCGAAAGGCAAAGACGGACTGGCACATTTATTAGAGCACCTAGTCTGCGATAAGACTCAAGAATTCGGCGATAAGGTTTTTAAAATCGCAGCAATCAATGGTGGTGGTTTTAATGCTAGCACTAGCAAAACAGAGACCAAATATATGATAGGTTTACCAGCCGAGAAACTCTCCTTAGGCTTAAGAATACTAAGCGCATTTATGCGCAAGCTAAAAGTCACCGAAGACGAACTTAAGTCTGAAAAAAATATCATAGATAAAGAAATGGCAATGCATAAGTCAAATCCAGCGTGGCAAGCAGATAATGAAGAAAATAAAATTCTCTTTGGTGAAAACAGCCTATTATCCAAGGATTTAATTGGTAACAAAGAAAGCCTTGAATCTATTACTCTTAGTGACCTAGAAAGCTTTCACAATCAAGAATACTGCCCAAATAATGCCATATTAGAATTAAGTGGTAATTTTAATATCTCCGACTTAAAGCGACAGTTAGAAGAACACTTCGCAGGACTTCCAGCCAATCCCAAGCATCAAGAAATTAAAGATCTACAAATCAATGGTTCTAAAGAATTAGAGCATAAACGTAATTGGAATTTACCAGAAGCTGCTATAGCCAGGGAGCATTTGGTCGGAATACTAAACAAACGAGAACGCTACATAGCTACATTAGTAAATAGTGCTTTGATTTCAAAAAATAGCACTCGACTTTATCCAAAACTAATTAACACAGCAGATCCAGTCGCTAATAATATAAAACCAATAACAATAGCCAATAAATACCACAGTGTTATTGGATATGTCGCAACGATTCCAGCTGCAAAATACAATACTGAGAACGTCAAAAAAATAAAAGATATAGTAGATCAAGAGTACAAAGACATAGCACTCAATGGACTTAAAGCCGAAGAAATAAGTGAAGTAATAACAGCAAAGAAGCATCAGCAATTAGCAAAAGCTGATCATCAACATAGTGATATCAGTGATGTCACAGATAGCTTCTTAATGGAGGAGAAGGACTGGGAAACAGTGGTAGATCCAATTAAAGTTCTTGAGTCAATAAGCCAAGATGAAATCAAAGCCTTTGTAAGTAAATATCTATGCAGCAATCAACCCTACTATATTCAATTTGATCCTAGTGGCAAAAAAGCAGAGCAAATAGATCAGATAGAGTCAGTAAGGCAAGCAAAACAAAAAGCTGAAACAACAATCGAAGAATTCAAAACATTAAAGGCTATATCAGGAGGACTAATCACTCCATATATAGAATTGCCTCCCACTGAAACTAGAACTTTAAATAACGGTAGTAATGTTTTATTCCTAGAAGATAAAGACTCACACACTTTCCAAGCTTTAATTACTTTTAATGATGGCTTTTTGAGTGAAGCAAGCGAAGACTTTTATAAATTCCCTATATTAAGTGAATTAATGAGTAAACTAGGGATTTATCACCGTAAAACAGATAAACATATAGATGATATTGCTTTAGCTAAAATCAGGAAGAAACACGGTTTCAGTCTAAGCGAAATGGTCACCGACAACAATGTCTTATTCAATCTACGTGGAATGAGCAAAAATACTGATTTATTGATGCAATATACTAGCAGCTATATAAACGAAAATGCAATATTAGCACTTGATAATCCGAAGATAAAAGCAATAGCTGAGCGAGAACTAGCTAAATTGAAGAAAAAAGTAATTAGTCATCTTAAAGCAGCACAAAGGTATGACAATGGAGCTGCTAGCAGAGCATTTGTCAACTCGATATATCCAAAAACGCATACAAACTATAACCTAAGCATTGAAGAACAAATACAAATAATTAATTCTATCAATCTAGAAGACATGCAAAAACTATTTACAAGATTTTTCAAGCAAAACAAAAAAGCAAAAATTCATATTCGCGGTAATGTTGATAGAGATAGTGTCTGCACTTCACTAAACAAGCTACTAGACGGAATGCAAGCTCCAGCAAAAACTGATAGAGCGATTATTCCTGAAAGAATAGCCACTATACAAAGCCCAATACGAAAAGGCTTACAAGTAATTAACAGTAAAAAACCTGATAAAAAAGATGTAACTGTAACCATTGGTAATCCGCATGATATAAAAAGTACCGAAAGAGACTTCGATATCGCGCGGCTAGTTAACGCTTATATAGGTGGTCAAGCCTTTAGTTCTAAACTACTACAGAAACTACGCACAGAAAAAGAATTAGTCTACAATGTAGATTCTGGTTTTGCTGCTACACCTACTCACACAAGACCATTCGAAATAAGCCTTTCTTGCCGTCCTAATCAAAGCAAAGAAGCAATAACAACCGTAATTAGCACAATTAAAGAATCATTAGCGAAGGGGATAAGTCCAGAAGAGTTAGAGTATTTCAAACACCAACATTTAAATAGTTGGCATACAGCTTTAAATTCAAAAAATCAAATCCATACAGAAATCACAGAATTAGACAGAAGAGGCAAAGATCTTAAATACTTAGAGAACTACCCAGACTATATAAACTCAATAACAGTAGAAGATTTCAATAGAGTGATGCGTAGATTGATTAAACCTGAGCAAATGGTCTGTATAGTAGAAAAACCAGCACAAGCCCAGAACTTCAACGAAGAACTATCTTTAGCAGCCTAATGAGTATTACAGTGGTGGTCAGAGGCAGAATTGAACTGCCGACACGAGGATTTTCAGTCCTCTGCTCTACCGACTGAGCTATCTGACCGCAAGAATGCTCGGCGATAAAAACCGAACGAACAAATACTAGCATATCCAGAAAGCCAAGCTGCGCTAGGCGAAACTAAGAAACTGTGATAGTTTTGACTATGGATTTACAATAAACAATGGAATACATAACTACGCATTCGCTATCTCTAATACTGTGG
>JACCDV011091014.1_pt1 | contig 42090 bp, 37 predicted proteins | sample 7446131 | NCBI WGS metagenome assembly JACCDV01 (sample SAMN15323448, study PRJNA562643) | freshwater metagenome | isolation source: river surface water | place: USA:Blue River Watershed | collected 2017-08-17
TAATCGCACACTAAATCGCACAGTCTTTTTTTGACCTTGTAGTATTGTGATTTATATGATGTTTTGAAGAGCAACGACTTCTTTTAATCCGTTGGTCGCGAGTTCGAGTCTCGCCCGACCCACCAAAATGAATAGAAAACCTTGAGGGCGTGCAACGCCTGTGCTCTTTTTCTATAAGTTCATGTACTGGCTATATGTTTACTTTAGAGGGTTATTTTTCTGTTAGGCGATGATTTCCCCACATTTCTATCGATACCCGAGTTTTCAAACACTGTTTGTATGGTGTTCTCCGAATTAAGGGGTGTAGCAGATTAAAGGTAAACAAACCTATATCATCAATAACCCGAGAAGCTGGACACACTCCAAACTACCCTAGCAACTTTCTACATTAAGTGACCATTTTGACAAAATTCCTTACCAGACGTGTTTCAATTTACGGGATTATCATTGCATACATGAGTTGGATTAAATAAGTTGTTCAACCAAACATCGTCCTTTTATCTTCATCACATTTCCTCTCCATGAAGACTTGGAATAGTTTTTGCTCATCACTTCTCTTGTTTTCGTTTCCACCCACCGTCATCTGCATCTACTATTTAATTTGGGCTATGACCCTGGTGACAAATAGATATACAAACTATGGTCACTACTATTGAAAGGCATATGTTTACATTGGGATGCATCTAGATTGCTATATTTGCTAGTCCTCGCAGCAGAGATAATCTTCAACCACTACTCTATTGAAGTGCGCAAAATAATAGGTAAGACTGGGACTTTATAGGTTAAATGACTGGGAAACATATGAATTATGGGGACTTGCGCTTTATGTTGCACGACCAATAATCAACTCACTAATTTTATCGAGCTATCTCTTACAATTGAAGAGTAAACCCACAAAGCTGGGGCAGATGAGTCAGAAACTAAAGGGGCCTTTAGTCACTTGATGAGAGTGGGTGCAGCCCAAGATTAAGTTGTCCTAGGGCAAGCATGTATCATGAGACAGCGATGTGACTGACCAAGGACATGGCAATCGAGAGATGTTAGAGAGCAGAAGATAAACACGGCTCTTTAACGTTAAAGTAGCTTAGCACTGTAAAGTAAAGGTCCTTAACATGAGAGCCGTTCTCAGGGGAGAACTTGGCTATACCAGGAGTGAAAAAAGCAAACCCTTTAGATTGATGCATCCCATTTTTAATCGCAACAAATGCAACTTCTTGGAGCAGATTTAAACTCACTGATTCGCTCCTAATCACATCAACCTCTGATATCTCATTTGGATAAGTTAAGGTAACAAATAACTCTTTGCCACGATTATCAATCTCGCCAAAGAGAGGTTCAACCTTCCCGTAAATCCTCAATCCACTCAAAATATTTTGAGCTTTGGCAGCATCCTCTATTGAGGCAAAAGTGACCAAGAAGTCCCTAGTCATTCTTGGATGAATATCCAAGAAATTAATACCGATTTTATTCAAAAAAACAAAATGGTCCTTTAATCGATAGTAGTACTTAACTCGATCGTAAGGGAGCTGAGACAAACCAGTAGCAACAATCAATTCGCACTCATCGTCAGCTAAATATTCCCCAATAATTCGGTCGTAGACCTCTAACATTTCAGAGAATGGGTCTAATTTCGATGAAATGTACCAATCAGGGTTTTTGAATTTAGAATCCACGGAAATAAAAGGTGAATTATGAAAATAGTGGTGCTGAATATGTGCGCCAGCATTTAAAAACAAAGCTGAGAACTGAGCTTGCTTTTCTTTAAAAAAAGAGGTGTGCAGATCATTCAAAAAGAGATCCAATACAAGAGCCCTTCGCCAAGATGCTCCAATACTCTTACACGCCAATTTAAGATATAGTGGATAGTGCCTAAATTTAGTAAACCGAATCAACCCCAATAAAATACTTAAAGCACTCGTCTTGGTGATCTTAGATTGAGCGTTATCGTTTACTGCCTGAGTAACTGCAGAACCTAGACACCTACTCCACCAAGAATCATCCGTAGATGTTTTGGTCCAAGGATCCGGAATGAAGTAGGCAGGTTTTTTAAGGCGATTTTCAGCATTCATCGGGGAAATAGCGCCTACAGCAACTCCAGCCATTTCTAATTGCTCAAAAATCTGCGGGACTTGCGATCCAACCATGTCACCAAGACGAAACAACTTGTGTTCCGCATAGGATTTCCCGGTATGTACAGATGCCCACTGTATCCAAGGCTCAAGCTCTTCATACACATCTTCTGAGCTCGTATGAATTTTTACGCCAGCCACTAATTTTTCAAGCCAGAGGAAACGCCCAGGATATTTTGATAAATATTGAATTACTAAATCGAAATTAATTTCATTTAACTCAAGCAATATAAGCCGCTTTAACTGGTTATCTTTGTTCATAGTTTGATAAATTCCTATAAATTGATAATGTGCTTTTGATAACTGCATCTAATCCAAATCTATCAATAGCTAATTCTCGACCAGAGCGACCAAATCCTTCCCTAAGATTTCTGTTATTCATTAAAAGATAGAGCATGTTTTTTAATGCTTCACTATCACGAACAGGAACAAGAAACCCGGATATATCAGGCAAAACGGCCTCACGACAACCAACTGTGTCTGTAGTCACCACCGCACAACCTGCGGCCGCAGCTTCCATCAAACACTTAGGCATTCCCTCTCTATAAGATGGCAAACAAACAATGCTTGCTTCAGAAAAATATGGGGTCATGTCGTCCACATGTCCCACCCATTCAACTATTTTCTTTATATTTAGCTCCTCAAGCAAACTAATTGGAACGCTTGTTGGATTTTGATAATCGGCAGCACCAGCCATAATGAATCGCCATTTTGGCATGAGGCTCTTAAGTTGCTTTGCAGCCTCAATAAACTCCTCAACACCCTTATCCCATAGCATTCTTGCAGGGAAAAGAATAATTGGTGCTTTTGCTTCTATTTCCGAATTTACGAATTTTTCTAATTCAACTCCTGAACCAGGTATTAATACGATCTTATTGGAATCTAGCCCCTTTTTAATAACAATGCGCCGATCATCATCGTTCTGCACTATAACGCGCACATTTGGGTGCTTCAAAATAAAAGAAAAAATTAAATTGTAAATTTTAGAAAGGAGGTTGCGAAACTTACTTAAGTAATTCCCTTGGGTGAAGGCAAATCCCATGCCTGATATTGCCAAAATAAGATTTTTTGCTTTAGTAAATCTTGCCGCAAGTCCACCGTAAATAATCCCCTTGGGGGAAATACAATGAATAATATCAGGCTGCATTTTATTTACCTTTTTAATTAACTGAATCAACCCAATTAATTCAGTTATGAGATTTAAGCCACCACTACTAAAGGAAACTCTTTCATGGGAAAGTCTTACTTCTTTTAATTTTGCGGTAGCAAGAACTTCCATTGAAGGACTTCCGGCCTGACCGGTAATCAGATCAATCGAAAAGCCTTGATCCCGAGCAGCCAATGCAATAGGTAGCCGATGAGAAACAAAAAATGCTGCATGATTGACAACATACAGAATCTTTACTTTATCTTTCATTCTCTAACCATGCCTGAAACATTAAGACAGTCCAAATCTGTGACTGCCAATTCCTGCTTCCAGAGAGATGTTCGGCCCATTTACTACGAATAATATGCGGGTAAAAAAAACCTTCCCGTATTAACCGATCCTCGGATAGTAATTCCTCTGCCCACTCCCTCAAGGGTCCTCGCAACCAGCCTCCGATTGGCACACCAAAACCCATCTTTGGGCGATCAATCAACTCTTTTGGTACGAATTTATACAACAATTGTCGCAATGGCCACTTTGTTTGACCATCACGTAATTTATATTCAAGCGGAAGCGTCTCCGCAAATTCAACAATACGATGATCTAAAAATGGGGCCCTTGCTTCAAGAGAAACACCCATTGTTGCCCTATCTAGTTTGACTAAAATATCATCAGGCAAGTAACTCAGGGCGTCCAACAACATCATTTGTTCAACGCCGCCAAACTCCATTAATGATGGTGAATTTCCAATTAATTTGGTAGGAGGTTCCCTTCCGTTTATTACCCAGTGAGTTGGATTGTTGGTTTGAGAAACCATGCCCAAATATAATTGAATCATGGATCGACTCGCTAAAACCTTAGCACCCTTATGCATCTTGTCACCCAAAAAAGGATAATTACCTAATCCAAACAACAAACGGCCTAAATTATCCCAAGTGGTTGGTGCAATTGACGTAATACATTTTGAGAATAATTCTCTCACTGGCGCAGGAGCGAGCGATATATTTCTCCATAATTTTTCTGTAAGTTTGTATCGGTTGTATCCACAAAATAACTCGTCACCAGCATCCCCAGATAGCGAAACTTTTACATGCTGCTTTGCTAACTGACTCACCAAAAATGTTGGAATTTGTGAAGAATCTGCAAAAGGCTCGCAATATAAATTAGGTAGCTTTGGTATTACTTCCATTGCCTGAGTTGGGGTTACGTATAGCTCTGTATGTTCTGTTCCAAGATATTGAGCTACTGCTTTGGCATGTACTGCCTCATTAAATTCTCTTTCTTCAAACCCAATGGTAAAAGTCTTTACGGCCTTGGTAGACTGAGCTTGCATCAATGAGACAACTGATGAAGAATCAACACCACCTGAAAGAAATGCTCCCAAAGGAACATCGGCAATCATTTGCTGACGGACGGCATCTTTAACAAGCAACTCTAGCGCATCCACTGCCTCAATCGGAGATCCTTTAAATGGGGTTTTTTTTCCATTTCTAGCAGTTGCTATCAAATCCCAATATTTAGTAAGTACAGGCTCATGATCAAGAGAAGCTATTCTTAAAATACAACCCGGCTCCAATTTGAATACATCTTCATAAATAGAATATGGGGCAGGAATATATCCATGCCTCATAAATAAACTCAGAGAATTTCTATTAATTACAGCAGGAAATGCGGGGTGTGCTTTTAATGCTTTTAATTCAGAGGCAAATAAAAAAATGTTTTTACTAGCATCTTGCCAATAATAAAGAGGCTTCTCTCCAAGCCTATCTCTGGCAAGTGTTATCGATTTCTCTGACGCATCCCAAACCGCAAATGCAAACATCCCAACACATTTTTCAATAGTTTTATCAATGCCCCAAGTATCAAATCCCACCAATAAAGTTTCCGTATCCGATTGACCAATCCAGACCACAGAACCTTTCACTTGATTAATCTCATCACGAATACGGTTATGGTTATAAATTTCACCATTAAATACTATGGTATAGCGTGTACTTGGGGATGACATCGGCTGATGACCAGCCATAGAAAGTTCAACTACAGAGAGGCGCCGGTGAGCAAGACCCACACCAACATCTATATTAAGCCAAACCCCAAAATCATCAGGCCCTCTCGATGAAATCTTTTGCCCCATCTGCAGCAAGATTTTTTCACAATTTCCCCGATCAAGGCCCTTTAACTCTTTGGATAAAAAACCAGCTATTCCACACATTTTTAACCAATCTTTTTAACTTAGTTTATCTCACTAAAAACTTCACGCTGAAGAAAAAATTTCAAAGTAAGGGATTATCTTAATCCAGTTGACAACGTCAAAAAATCAACTAACGAATTGATACTTTTGATTATTTTCTTTTGATATTGATTATTGAGTCCCAAAACTCATGAAACTCTTTCGCCATATTCTCAAGTGGAAACTTTACTATAATTCTGTTACGAGATTTTAGTTTTAACTCTTCATATTGCGATGAACCCATCAATGAAAGAGCTGTATCAATTGCCTTTGATAAAAGCAATGGATTGGATGGCGGAACTATCCAACCGCAAGAATCTATAATTAATCTAGAGTCACCCACATCGGTCGATATAACAGGTACCTCGCATAACATAGCCTCTCCAAGAACGTTAGGAAAGCCTTCACTGACACTTGGTAAAATGAATAAATCTAATGTACTCATCACTTCAGCAACATTTAGCTGATTACTTGCAAAAATTATTTGTTTACTTAAATTGTAATAAGCAATTAATTCTATCAATGGCTTGTTTTTAGGATCGATAGAGTCGCCCATTAAAACGCAATGGACTGATCTATTATTCTTGAGCAAAGTTAATGCTTGAAATAAATTATCATGATCTTTAAAGGGATTCCATCTAGCAATGCACCCCAGCAGCACATCTGACTGCTCTAGACCCCACTTAGCTCTTAGCTCTACCCTAGCTTTGGGTTTAAAGCAAAATTCGTTAGAGTCAAAGCCATTAGGAATAATAGTAAATTTTTTTTCATCATATCCAATTTGGATATGCGCGTTCATTGCTGTCACCGAACAAGACGCTATTTTTGCTGGGGAAATACGAGAGATTCGAGCCAATACCCATACCAGTTTTAACAGCAGAGGGTTGCTGATTTCTACAGTGATTTTAGATGTTCTAATGCCCCATGCCAAATTTTTAATCCTTAAAATTTTAGCAGCTATAGTTCCAATAAAATCGGCATGATAAAGCCAAGTTTGAATTAGGGTTGGTTTTTCTCTAGCTACAATTTTAACTAACTTTATAAATTCAAAAAACGATCCAAATTTTTTTTGAAAATTAAGTGAATAGACGGTAACGTTATTCTTCTTTAAAATACCACTATATTTCCCTTTATTTTTAAGGGAAATAACGACATGATCAGCATATTCTCGATCATAAAGAACCAGACGTGATAATACGCCTTCGGTTCCACCACTATCTAGAGAGGTTATGATGTGCAGTATTTTATTTTTTTTCAAAAATTACTTTTATTTATTCGGTTTTGGGGATGGAAAAACCTAATTAATAAGTTATCTTATCTTACTAATTGATTCATTCCTCTTAAATGGAGTTTGTTAAACTCTCCGACTTGAGTTACAGAGTGTAAAAATTCATTAATCTTGTATTAAGGTTTACCTCAGTCATTATCTTATACATCATAAGATGCAGTAGTTTGACATTTTCGCTTAAAAATTCATGTTGACTAACCGCACCTTAGCTCCTACCTTAAAGGAGTCGGCTGAATTGGCCCTTACTGTCTTGCAACTGAGTCCAAGTACCTGACTCGATAATTGCACCCCTATCCATTACATAGATGTAGTCAGCCATCCGCACAGATGAAATGCGGTGGGAAATAATAATCATTGTTACCTTGCCTTTCAAAGAATCCAATGCCCGAGTTACTGCAGCATCAGTTTCGGCATCCAGCGCACTTGCGGCCTCATCAAGTATTAAAAGACCTGGATTACCCAGTAAGGCACGTGTTAGACCCAACCTCTGTCGCTCACCACCAGATAAGTTACTCCCTCGATCACCAACGATAGTATCCAGTCCTTGCGGTGTTTGTGAAATAAAATTACTAGCTGCAGCCAAGTTAGCAGCTTTCATAATTTCCTCATCAGAATGTTGCGGCTCACACCATAAAATGTTATTTCGAATTGTTGTGTTGTACAACAAAGTTTCCTGCCCCATATAACCAGTGCGCCTGCGCAGCGCATGGACCGACAAATCCTGCAGGCTGACGCCATTAACATTAACAATACCATTTGAAAGGGGTAGAAGGCCCAATATGGCATCAACAAGGGTTGACTTGCCAGCACCAGAACGACCAACTAATGCAATGCAAGCACCAGGATTTATGGTAATCGATAGATCAGAAATAATCTGAACATCACCCTGATTAACAGCAATATTTTGCAGGGACAATCCTAGTGGACCATCTGTCAAGCCAGTAGGCAAAGTGTCTGATGAATATTCCTCCTCCTCCGCATCAATTGTTCGAGCCATATCTTGTAGATTAATAACGGCAGGCATACTACCCGTGAGGGCTTGTAAGCTTTGCTGAAGCCCAGTCAATTTAGGCATAAGCCTAACAAAAATACCTAAAATCACCAACAAAACAGCCGCATTGATATTGAAGAAGTTATGGCCGATGACCAAAACACCGGCAACCATGGCTATCGCACCAAAATCAAAAATCCCTTTGACGATTTGTATATCAAATGCATTAGACATCGTGAGTTTGCGCAATCTTTTAACGATGCCATTCATTACATTAAGCGCCTCACCTTCTGTTGCGGTAGCCTTCAAAAGCTTTGCGTTTGTTACAAACTCCCCTAGCTTTACCTGTAGCTCCGCATTTTCATGACCAATGCCAGTTCCAACGCGAAAGGCCCGATGAATTACCGGGCGGGTAACCATAAACAAAAATGCGCCTCCAGCAATAACACCAAGGGTTGTCAATCCAGACATCATTGCGGCAAGACCCATGTAAATAACTCCGTGCAAGAGACCAGTTAATAAAAGACCAGTTTGGTAAAAAGCCCCCCCCAATCTTTGCGTTTCAGTCACTACCGAGTTAATCAGGTCGCCATTTCTAATTTTTAAAAACAAACCCCATCTTGCAGAAAAGATACCGTTCAGCAAGCGCTTTTGCCAATGAACAACATAAGCAGTTTGCAAAGATATACCTACATAGGCCTGAAGAAGAAAAAAGATGGTGGTAAGCAATAGCGATACCAATATCAAGACGGCGATGGTGGATGTTGATAGGCCAATACCAAGTGAGGCAATCAGACCCGTTTGACTAACAACACTGCCAGAAGCGCTTTCTCCAAGACCTATTGCCTCGAGCAGTGGAACAGCAGCAGCAATAGTCAATCCCTCAAAAAGACCAGTAATGACTACCAAACAAATATAGAGAGCATAACGGTAACCAAATACCGACCAAATATCTGCAAACAGACTATGGAATAATCTAGCATTAATCACGGATTGAGAAAATCTAACATGAACGCCAGTGACCGGGGCAAAAGCAAATCAGGTCTGCCCTAGCTAGCAAAATAGGTAATAGGGATTTTTTTAATTCCATCACTTCTAGGGTGCATTCTAAATCGCTATAACTCCAAAACTCAATTGTACCACCATGGCATTTGAGATAAAATCGCAAGTATCGCAAGATTGCCCCCCGACAAGGGCGAAATCACTCCAACCGCGTTTTTATTAATTTTAAGCGCCTAGAAATATATCCAGGAATCGCTAGGATTTGCTTCCAAATAACAAGCATCGCAGCATAACCGCCAATAAAGATCCCCCCTGTTTTCGAGCAAGCTCGATAAACCGCCGCAATCAGACCTCCAATGCCCATTAGAAGATTAAAGTGGTTAACGTAGTCCTGCTGCATTACCCGGGTCAAATTACTCTTAGGAACTTCATAGTAATAAAAGCGAACTTTGGGCACATACAAAAACGGTCCAAGAGTTGATGCAGCCAACATAAGAGGCAAATCAGGCCACCAAGCGCAATAAGAATAAGGCACACTTTTAATTTGATTAGTTCTCCACAAACCATAAAAATAAAAGCATTGCAACATCGCCAGCTTCCGCAATCTTCGTGCTACGCCAAGGTCCATTGTCTGAAAATCGAATGGCACTAAGTAACCGACCTTATCCGATGGTGTAACGATATTGACATCACCAAAAGCCATTATTGCTTTTGGTTGAAAATCAAGGCTTTGTGCGAGTTTTTCGATGAAATCTAGGTCCCAGCCATCGTCACAAGCGGCCCACATAAAGTAAGTCCCACGCGCATGAGACAGTACATATTGAAAGTTGTCATACGCACGAAGACGCTTTTCTTGCCGAAAGTAACGTATCCGACTATCACTAGCCGCAGCCGTCAAGAGTATTTCCGTGGAGCCATCAGATGAACAATTATCGGAGATGATTAACTCAAAATCAGCTTCTGTTTGACTCAACAACATATCAAGTGCATTTTTAACAAATGCTGCGCCGTTGTATACAGGTAATCCAATACTGACCCGAGGTGGAAACTGTAAATCAACAGGAAATGATTCTGTAGGCGTCATTAAGTCAGATCGAATAGTTGCTTGCGAATTAAACTGTACAAGTCTCAAGCAACACGTTGCAAGTAACCATCGGGCGCATTAGTCATAATCAGTTTATTCTCAACTAACTTGTCGACCACAAAAACCATAGGCTCACCTTTTAATCCTCTGCTGTCACCATTTTTCAAACGAGCCATGTATTCCCAAACCGCAGTTTTAGGACTGTTGCCTTTAGCCCAAGCTTTACCAGCAGATATCTCTGGAGGAAGGTCTTCTACTACAGTATCAAAGACGCAGCAATAACTTCCAATGCTGGTCAGAGGTGCATATGCTTCAAGCTCAGCAAGCACATGGTCATGCGTATGGTTTGAGTCCATAAAAATCATGATGCGCTCATACCCTTTGGCAAATTCATGCACCTTGGAAACTACCTCCTCAGAGGTAGATGACCCTTCTATCATACTAATCAAATGGGCCATTGGATGCGCCTCAATCAAGGCACGGTTATGTGACCGAATGTCAATATCAATTCCAAGCACCCTGCGCCTAGAAGCTTTGGGATCAATCGCCTTTCCTGCCTCGACAGCCTCACAGTAATCAATCTGTGCAAGCATCGAGGCACTCATAATCAGGGATCCGCCGTGTGCAATGCCGGTCTCAATAATCAAGTCAGGCTTGACCTTCCAAATAAGCTCTTGGGTGGCAACAATATCCATCGGCATCTGAATGATAGGGCGCCCCAAGATAGAAAAGTTATACATGTAATACTTCAAAAAGGATTGAGTATGGAACTCCTTTGAAATACGGTGCCAATCCTTATCAAGGGCATACCCATTGATATTCGTAACTTTCATTTCTTCAAATTCAAGAATTGGATTTACCATCTTTTTATCCATCACAAATTATCTCTAACGTCATAATTTACACCACATTCATAAAGCAACTCTCCGATGTTATCAAGTAAAAGTTTTGGCTGAAATCCGAATTCATTTTGAATCAAGGAAATATCAACCAAGGGAAACTTTCGGGTTATGCATGCATCCGAGTAATTTAATGAAAACCCTGTAAGCTTGAAGATTGCATCAAACAATTCTCTATGGGAAAGTGATATACCACTTGCGATATTATAAATACGTTGCAAACCATGACTACTAATTTTTTCGAGCAGAGAAACAACATCACTTGATGCAATATAGTCTTTGCCAGAATTCGGACACTCGTTCAAAGTAACACTTCCGTGGCGGTGCAAATCTTTTAATATTGACCCTAAAAACGTATTTGGGCTCATTCCAGCCCCATATATATTTGAAAGACGAGCAACACGGATATTAGAGTTTGGGCAAGCCAAACATAATGACTCACCCATTAACTTGCTAAGGTTATAAAGATTATCTAAGCCTAGATTGACAACAATATCAGATTTTTCTGTAGCCACCTTGCCTAAGCCAAGTTCCGAATAAATACGAGTACTAGAAAGATAGAGCCAAGAATCAAATCGACATTTTTGCAACAATCTTGATAAAAGGCTAACATGCGCCTCTACAGTGTCAAAAGGGCGACTGCGGAAATCTCCCGTCAATCCAATCGCGTATATAACATGACCTAAGTCAATGTCAAAGATGCCATCTAAATTACGTCTAGGCACGTTAACTGTATGACCTTGCGATTTAAGGTAGCCAACTAAATGAGCACCCAAGAATCCGCCGCCCCCAAGAATTGTAAAATTCACTTGCACCACCCATTTAGTTTTAGAGGGTTACCAACCACAATACTGCAAGCAGGAACTTCGTTGCTAACCAAGTTCATTGCCCCGATAATATGCCCATACATAAAATAGCACCATCCAATAAATCTTAACCTACACCAATCCACCCATTATCTTTTATAACAAAACCGCGCTTAGTAGGATGAAAGCACTGCTCTAGGATTAAGTCAACACAGTTATCGTACTCTCGATTAACGGAAGCAAAAACACAATTGGCTAAAATTGCAACTGAGTCTCAAATACTGATTCTATGCTCAGTGCAAAAATCGCACTCAGAGTTAATAAACGAATAACATCCAATAGTCGAGACTCTAAGCCCCCCCCAGCAGGTTTAATTTTTACAAAGCTATCCATAACTGAAAAAGCTCTGACAGTCATATACGCTCCATAATGTGATATGTAACTATCATCAAGATTTAATATGCGCATGTGGATGAATCTGTATTGTCATTGAAATTTTATCTACTAAATACAAGCCCCTAGGATTGTCTTTTTGCTGGATTGCAGACTCAGGCCAGATAAAAATGTAATTAGATTACCCCTTCTTTTGGAATACCAAGTTGATCTGCCAATGCAATTCCATAAAATCGACCATTTTCTATAGTCGGGAAATAAGGGATTAACGAATTCATGTAAGACAATAAAAATCGACCCAGATGCGCTTCTCGATCTGGAATCCCATCAAAAACTCTGTCTACCAATATTTCTCGCAAAATTTGCGGCAACTCGTTCACACAGCGAGCCTTAAAGAAAAGGTTACAGTGCGTAAAGAATGTTCTCCCGAGTATGACGGTTGGCTTTTCAAAAACTAATGACTCAAAACCCACAGTACCGCTGATAGCAATCACCGCATCAACTCGACATATTATTTCTTTTGAAGGCGCATCACAGAACTGGACATTGTGAAGTTCTGCCAAGTGTTTATATTGCCAAACCGGCCTAGCACCCCTTCCCCACGGATGCTCTTTGACAATCAACGTATAACCCAAAGGAAGAGATTTGGAAATATCCTCTACAAGTGCGATTTGGTTGGCATAAAAAATACCCTGAGTTAAGGTGGATTGCTCTGGTTGGTACTGAAGAGCGAAAAAAACACTTTTTTTGGGAAGCAAATCACAAGAAGGAGGCCCGTACATTTTACGTCCAAAAAATTTTCTCCAGACACGGAGCAAATTGGCTTTAGTCTTGCGTACTGGTGAAATCTTCATATACTCAACATTCGAATTGCGTCTTGAATTCGTTACAAGATAGCGTAATAAGTGCCGGATATTCGGAGAAAGAGCAGTTAAACCAGCATTACGCTCCCTATTCTTCTCTATGAACGAAGTTTTGTTCTGAAATGACTTAACTGAATCAATAAAAGAATCAATTCGCAAAATATCCTCTTCCGACAAGTCCCTCTTCAAAGCCGAACAGTATTGCTTAGCCATCTCATCAGATTCCATGAACTCGTTATTTGAAAAGTATCCGCCCTGCTTGCCTTTTTCAAGAAGCCATGCTGGCGTGATGGCAAAAACCCTAACATCAAGGTGTTTGGCCACTTTGAATACGACATGCGAAAAGAGTGTATCTGCTGTTTGGCACACCACAGCCTGTAATTTATGTGTCTTGATGGCATACTCAAGAAATGTAACGATATTGACTAGCAATTGCATCACATAGGTTGAAGCCTCTAGGCGCTGCCCCGCCCCCCCCAATAGCAAGGAGTAGTCCGTAAACGCCCTCTCGCTTGCAATTACTGCAGACCAGTTAACGTCGGCATATTCGTTACATAAGCGACTGACTTCATCTAATTTATATGGATGACTTTGCACCCAACTCTCAAAAGTCAGCACTTGTGATTCCCGCCAACCTTTAGTAACTAAATCATTGCGCTCCGAATCAAGCCAGGGGAGAAAAAAGCATTGCGCCACATACCTTTCCTCATAAAGGCTTTTTGCCATAGACTCGTAAAAATCAAGAACATTTTTACCACCCTGATTTCCAATAAACGCTATATTCATATGGGATTAAGTACTTTTTTTGAAAAATGAACCAATAGAGCTACTTATGAGTCATGTTTATAGCTGATTCTAGCCAACTCCTGGGCAATACGAATACCGGCGTTACCTTTACCAAAGCGGTTATCAGGCGCATAACGCCCATGTGCAATTTGCTGATGTAGCTTTAAGGAGATTTCTTTGGCGTCGTAACTTGCGAACACCACATTACCTCCATGCTCCCTTCCCTCCTGGCGATCTCCAACGATTACCGCTGGAACGCCCAAAAACGACCCTTCTCTAATAAAGGAAGATGAATTTCCGACACAACACACTGCATTGTTGATTACGCGAGCATAGTCTTCTGGTGAAAAGTTTTTATAATAATAAATGGATTCTTGCATATTTTGCTCCCGAAAATGCCGAATACCTTTGGAAACGTCATCGCTACCTGCGTCAACGTTTGGCCACATGACAACTTTCTGCATATTTTCAACTCCATTTATAGCCTGAAGCGTCTCGCTAACCTGTTTAAAACCCTGTCCATAGCTTGTGGTGACTGGGTGTTGAACCATTAAAATATATGGTTTTGACCAGTCCAATGGTTTTCCTACACCCAGATACTGCCTCATGGAGTTATTATTAATCGATAGATCTTCGTTGACCAGCACATCCATCGCAGGGCATCCGTAGTTAAAAACGTAGTCTGCACTTTCACCCATCTCAATCACGCGCCTCATCGAGTCATCAGAAGCAACGAAATGAATGTCTGCAAGTTTTGTAATCGCGTGGCGAACACGGTCATCAATGTTTCCACTAACCTCCCCTCCCTGAAGGTGAACTAAGGGAATGTTTAAATATGTGGCAGCAATTGCCGTTGCCATAGTCTCAAATCGGTCGGCTACCGTAACAACCATATCCGGAGCAAGATCATCGAAAGCTGTTGAAAGCTCCACAATACCAAGTCCAGTAGATTTAGCTTGTGTTGCAAGCGTCTCGCCCTCTATTACATAGTGAATAGACCGCACAGGTACAAAACCATCCTCCCTAATAATATTTATAGCTTTGCCGAAGCGATCGAGCAAGGTTGAAGCGCCTACAACAAGCTGCAGTTCCAAGTCGGGATGAGACTGGATTGCCTTCATCAGGTACTTGACTCGTCCATAATTGGCTCTACTGGCAACGACTACGCAAATTTTCTTCATCAATATCTCGTTTTTAATTAATTGATCACAGTGGTTTTTAGACGCCAAGGGCCGATAAGGCCTCTTTCGATATTGCATTTATTAACTTTAGAGGTGCAAGGCATAGGCCAGATCTAAACTAAATCGTCTTTTGTTAAGAAATCCCAGCGTTTTTTATCCTGTCTGAGGCTTCGACCTAATACTTGCTTCATTTTAGCAACCGACAACCCTCCGTCCGCGGGCTTTTTGCCCTCCAGATCTTCAAAGCGTAAGATCTCGCCAGCTTGCATATCTCGATTAACAGCCAACGCTTTACCAAAAATACGCCTAAGGTCTCGATTATCAACGTCTTCTCTTTTATCAAGACCTCTGCCCCGGGCCTTCTCCAGAAAACGTACTCCACTTACTAACTGCGAAAAATCGTCGATGGTCAAGGATGCTTTGGCATCAGGTCCGAACATGCGCCTATCAAATGAAATATGCGCTTCAATCATCACTGCCCCAAGAGCAACAGCTCCTAGGGCAGCATAAATCTTTCCAGAGTGATCGGACAAACCAACAGGACACACATAGCGCTCACGTAGGTCAGCAAGCCATGAGAGGCCGACTTCTTCGGCTGCAGTAGGATATTTAGTTGTACATTGAAGTACAGTTACGGGTATTTGGCGCTCTCGCATGAGAGTTACTGCATAATCTAACTCCTCTAAGGTACTCAAGCCTGTAGACAAAATTACCTCTTTACCGGTACGCGCTAGCCGCTCAAGTAGCAAGGGGTTGGCTAAGTCACCAGACCCTAACTTATAACGCATCACACCAATACTTTCGAGCAAATCAACGGCAGCATTTGAAAAAGGAGTAGCCAAGAACTCAACGCCAGCAGCCTCGCAACGACTTTTTAGATCGGCCCACTGTTCAACTGACAACTCCATGCGCTTCCAGTAATCAAAGCGGGTCTTATCTACGGTTGAAAACTCGACTCGAAAGGGCTCTAGATTACTACTCTCTGCTGTCGCAATGTGTACTTGAAACTTTACAGCATCCACGCCTGTGGCTGCAGCAGCATCCACCAACGAATGTAAAATACCTATACTTCCGTCATGAGCCTGTGCAATCTCTGCAACAATAAAAGTACGCCCAGTAGATTCATATTCAGTTAGTTTCAAGTGATTATCTCCTTATCTTCCAGAGCTTTCAAAAGCTTTTTAACAATGAAATTTTCGGTTCTTGACATTGCCGTGAAAGTTGCTCCACCAATATGTGGCGTCAAGATAATGTTGTGTTTATTGGAGGCTGCATTCCACCTCGCAAGACGGTTCGCACTTGTTTCGCAACTGAGCACATCCATAGCCACACCTGCCAATCGCCCACTATCAATAACGTCTAACAAGGCATCTTCGTCGACCAATTCACCGCGCGCAGTATTAACTAAATAGTGATCACACATCAAGTCAATTTCGGGCTTTCCAAGTATTGGTGCATCCCCGTTAATATGAGAGGCGCACATGATAATAATACGGTTATTGCGAATCAAATTATCTATACTCGATAGTCGCTGCCAACCCTGATTAGCCGGCACTTCATGCGTATCCACGTAGCTAACCACAGCACCGAAAGCTTCGCAATAACTGGCTACTCTATAACCCACTCGACCAAGACCCACAATTCCTACGCGCTTCCCAAAAAGCTCCTCACCACGAAACAAATCACGGTTCCAACCACCAGCTTTAACATGCGAAAAGGCACCTCGATAGCAGCGTAGTAACGCCAACAATAAACCAAAAGTATGCTCTGGTGTTGCCCGGATTGACTCCAAAAAAACTTGCTCTCCTCTAAGGCTGATAATCTTGATATCACGGGATGCTAGGGCGTCTTCATCCAAGTGAGTATGGCCAGTAGTAGGGCTACATATGTACTGCAATAAAGGCGCCTTATTAAGGAGAGAATCATCAATCTTATAGGCAAGGCGCACGAATAATACATGCAATGGGTTTAAAAAAGTTTGTAAATCGCCACCCCTATAGATCTCTACATGCCCCATCGCTTCAAGCTTAGCCATCGCCAACGGATCAAATCTATCCGGCTCAAGGATGCCTATTTGCACATTACCGCCCGCAACAAAATAAGATCTTCAGGAGTATCGACATCGATAGAATCGTGCTTACTCATTTCAAGTAGCGCCGGATTGTCGCAAACTAGCGCCCCAGCCTCCCTAAGGTAGGATGTGCGCGTGATATAAAGCGCGCCATTTCGGACCAAGGCTGAAGCATGTTCTTGCCGCCGCACACCCTTATTATGTAAAGGATTACGAGGCATTAATCTGCCATCAGGGTTAAGGTCATACATTACCAACTCATTAATGTATTCCTCTCGATAGCAAGAGATCAGAGAATTGGCGCTACTAACCTCGAAGTTTCTTACTGCCGTAGCAATCGCCTCTGAATTGCGGATAGGGCTTGTAGGCTGAAGTAGCATGACTGCATCATAGATTCCATCCCGCGACTCGAGATAATCGAGTGCATGTAAAACATAGTCAAGCGCTTTGGCTGTATCTGTAGCTGCAGCGGCAGGCCTTATAAAAGGCACATCCGCTCCTAACGCCCTAGCATATGCTGCAATTTCATCATCATCTGTCGAAACAATACACCTTGTCAGAGTCCCGCTGACAAGCAATTGTCGACCAGTCTCAATAGAGTAGGCGATCAGAGGCCTGCCGCATACGTCGGCTAAATTTTTACGGGGAATTCCCTTTGACCCTCCGCGGGCAGGGACTATTCCAAGTATTTGCATAATGCAGCCTCATAGATAATAGTTGCTATAGCCATGATGTCAGGTCTCAGGGTAGCCAGCAATTTTCTGTGCCAGTGGTACAAGCAAGATAGCTTCAGCCAACGTTACAAGTCCAGCAGTTCGATCACCCGCCAAAAAGGCCTTGTTCTGATTGTAAACACCGGGCTTGAATTGATTGTCAATCTCATAATCTAATTCCATGGACTTTAGATCAAACCCGCCTTGGGAGATGATGGATAATTTCTCCATAGGCCTAAAAACATAACGAGTAGATTTCGTCATCCACTCAAAACCCCACCGCCCTGGCGCATTCCAGTTGGCATGAAATGCAAATGGCACACCCGTCATAGTTGCGCCAGATCCAACAAAGACGCTGCCCGTAGGATGCCACTGTAGTCCGCCAAAATGTTGAAACTGGCTATGTTGCATATCTGGTAAGCCAACCGGATGAAATGCTGCATCAATCACATGCATACTATTGGCCAGCATCCATCGAGCCTTGACCCCAGGAGCAGCGCTAGGCCCCTCCGTCGGCATAACCTCATTAAACTCAAACAGAATGCTTTCTATACTCTCCCCAGCTGCTCGCATATGTGACAACGCACCGCGGACAGAAGTATAAAACCGCCGGTTATACCCAACATAAATTTCAGCTCCCATTTCTGCAGCGCAGTCCATAAGCAAACTACATTCACGCTGGTCCAAGGCGCCTGGCTTTTCGATTAGGATGTGCTTTACACCAGACCTCATAACCTGGATAGAAATCGGCGCAAGTGTTTCAACTGGGGACGCAATCACTACGTGTGTGGGGCGCACTTCAGCTAAAGTCACCTGCAAATCATCTCGCCGAATAAGAATGCCACCCACAGCTCGCTCGACTGTACGGGACCGTGAGCCAGGCGCCCAGCCTGTAAGAGAGTCAGGTGCAAGGGCTGCAAGCGCCTGAAGGTGGGCGGACCCCATCTTGCCAACACCAATAACCAAACAATGTATTGCCATTACTAGCCTTTAAGTATATTGGTATGGCGGCCGTGCACCACCAGCTTGCAAAATACGGTCTAAAAGGTCGTGAGTCTTCAAGGCCTTTGAAAGATCGGGCATTTCAATTAATGCCAATGCCCAGTCGTGTGTCAAATCGTCCATTGCTGGAATATTAAGGGTCGATTCTTCCATTTCATATTCAGCACCGTAACGATAGTTAGGTAAATTACTGCTTGACTTGCGTGAACTAATTTTCCAGCACATGTGCGTGTAATCCACCTGTGCCAGAAAATGGCTACCACGCACAGTCATAATAACATTCGCACTACTATTGGCTTCTAGGCTAGCCATCAAGCGTGATCTTTTCCCAGTGAGCACGAAGTCCCCTCCAAAATCAGTGAACTGAACACCGCGACCACTGGCAACTTGTGTCTTTGACAGCTCAGACCACGTTACATCAGGGACTTCCTCACCACAAAGCGCCAAAAAAGTATCTAGATAATGAATACCCATACAACCTAGACCAATTGCACCGCCATTAAGCGTGACGGTAAATCTATCCTCACGCTCGCAAAGCTCGGAGAGTCTATGGAGATGCGGCCAATGACGACGCACAAAATTGACCTGCGTAATTCCGACTACACCATACTCCTTTGCAACTACATGAAAGGCATGAACCTCAGCTGGATCTGCTGACATCGGCTTTTCAAGCAGAATGCGACTAGCCTTCCCGCGACCTAAAAACTTCTTGAAATTTTGGAAGCGATTCATCGTAGTTTCAGCAAAAACTGCAACGTCAAAAGTGCCATGTGGAATCGTGCGTACAAACCTTACCCGATCAATAGAGAGATTGGCGGCAAGTAACTCCTTTTTAATTGTCTCTTCCAAACCTTCATTAATATCATAAGCGGTGACCAAGAAACCAGCGCGCACCAAGCCCTTAAGGTGTCGCCGGCCCATGGCGCCAAGCGCGGAAAGGAATGCTGTTTTCATTTGAACACTTTCATATTATTTTAATTAGACGGAATTGCATAATATCTACCACAGTCACAACGCTTACCGATGATTCACTCGGAAGATCGTGAAAATAGACTCTCTCGGCAGCAATATTTTTTTCAAAATGTTCTTGGACGACTGCTGATTCCTCGCGCTGCTTTACGTAGTAGTCTTTCTTCTCCTCGCATATAACTGCAGCAACATCAAAATATCTTGAGACCTGCTGGGCAAAGAAACGATGGCGAAGGTTGGTACTTGTTAAGACAAGTGCTTTCAATTTGAGACCGTTCCATCAAGAAAACTGCGCGCCCACAGCTCAAGGTTGAGCCACTGCCAAATAAAAAAGGAGTTTTCCTGGCTACCCCGTAAATAAGCTTCATATTCACGCCGCGCCTGATCTGGATCTATCCAGCCACGAGAGCGGAAGCTGTCTGAAGATAGAATCTCCTCCACAAGTCCATGCCACCCATTTGCCAGCCACTCGCGCTGCGGGGACTGCACAGAGCGCTTAGCGGCAAACGCAATATTGTCAGATGCACGTTTCGCAAGCAATTTACGAAACAGAAGTTTGCTCCCTTTTGCGTCAAAAAGAAATTTTTCGGGTATCCCAAAACCAAACTCAACAAGACGATGATCCAAAAATGGGACCCGTAGCTCCCTGGAATGCGCCATGGATACTCGGTCATTAAAGCGCAAACCACGTGGAATCTTGGCGCGAAGAAGATCATCAGCTGCAGCCTGCCGAACGGGACTGAAAAACTCTGCTTGCAAAGTCTCAACATGAGGACTGCAAGTGCTTAACTGGGTAGTTATAGCTTGGGGTCGCAAGCCATCGGTACCGTCAATTGATGCACCAGCAATGATTGCCTTGGGACGCTCTCCCCAGAATGCCTCAAAATCAGCAGCCATGCGCTCTCGCTCAGAATGGGATGTTGCGCTAGCGACGTAAATTTGGTGATAGCGCTTATATCCCAAAAAGACCTCATCAACACCATTGCCGTCGAGCAGCACAGTGACATCCTCGTGGCAAGCCAATTCATAAAGAGCGTTATAGCCACAAACAACCACACCTCCAAAAGGCTCCGCCTGTGAGCGAACAGTTTTCGGCAAATATCCGTTAATACAATTAAGGTCAAGATTTGCTACATGTAAAGTACCGCCCTCAGATATCTCATTAACCCAAGCAAGCTCGCTGTAGCCCTTGTAATTTTGGGTAAACAGGTGTGCATGCCCAAGTTCTGCCAGCGTGGCTCGAACTAGCATCGATGAATCTACGCCGCCCGATACATTAAGCCCAACAGATACATCAGAAATTAGGTGTGACTGAATGGCCTGATCAATTAGCACCTCAGTTCTATCAAGCAATTCACTCTCAGAAGCCCCGGACAGATCAGGTATGTGCTTGGCAAGGCTATACCACTGACGCACAGATACTACACCTGTTTTTAGGTTGATCGTTTCTAAACTTGCTGGCGAGACAGATTGAACGCCGGAAAAAAATGTATGTTCACCGTGGTCATAAAGGCCATTCTGTAGATAAGTCAATATGGTTGAGTTGTCAGCCTGAATATTTGGTAAAAACCGTAATAGCGGAGTTATTTCACTCGCAAAGAAAAAGGCTTCCCCTACTTTTGCCCGATAAAGTGGCTTGATTCCAAATCGATCTCGCACAAGCGACAACTCATTGGTTTGCATATCATGAATAGCAAATGCAAACATACCAACTAACTTGTCAAGGCATGCAGGCCCCCATAACGACCAGGCAGCCATAAGAACCTCAGTATCTCCCCGAGTTCGCCATTGCCAACGGTCGCCAATCTCGGATCGCAGGGTAAGGTAGTTATAAATTTCACCATTAAAGACTATTGCCCATCGCTCACAAGGCGAGATAAATGGCTGGTTTGCACCATCAGAAACGTCAATGATCTTTAGTCGGGCATGCCCAAAATACAGACGGTGGCTGTCACGCCAAACAGTTGCCTGAGCGTCAGGGCCGCGATGATGCAGATCCGCTAACCCTTTCGCTAGGGGTGCGTGAGCCAGACCAGCAGGATTCCAGGCAACGATCAGTCCACACATGTATGATCTTTCTCGTTCACAAGGTACTGACCACCAACCCAACGAGCACCAGTAAATTGACCAGCAACCATTTTATGCAAACAGCGTTCAATCTGTTCCCCACGGGCTGATGACGAATGCCTGGCAAGCATGAGTGCATGACCCATACTAGCGATTTTCTGCGCATCCGAATTCCGCAACCAAAATGCTAGAGCATCAGGAAGATCTTCTGGTTCAACAGCAACATAGTGCCTTCCAGACTCAAACCCAAGAGCTTCAAAACCATTACAGGGACTGCATAATAGCAAAGCGCCTGCCGCAGGAATTTCGAAAAATTTTCTAATAGGAATTCCAAATCCGCCACGTGCTGTGTACACGCATTGTGTATCTGCTAAAGTTCTCTGAAACAGCAAGTTATACAAACGCAAAAGAGTATGATTTGAATAAACAGGTAGCCCCAAGCGGTTTGCAAATCGATAGGCGTGGAAAAATACTTTTGAGGCGCTGCGAAAACGAGTATGCGCCAAATGTTTGATTGCATCCTTGCGAAGCAAATATTCAACGCCTGGAACCGCTACATCGTTTCTCCTTAGCTCCAATGGCCCATGGAAAAACTCCTGCTGCCCAACAAAGTGAACAGCAGTTACAACCTTTTCTGGATTGCTACAAAGAAAGTTGTACCATACATCTGAAAGACGATCAGCTTTTCGAATGTAATGTTTTTCGCGTTTAGAGAATTCTGGAAGCCTCTCCAACGGCAATACAAACTGAGCATTCGGTCCAATTACTCCCAAATCGCTGTCAAGTAACACCTCAACTTGCCGTTGTGTAACTGCGTAATAGTCCAGATTTAGGGTGGAAATCAGCTTGACCGGAATATCTAACTTACCCAGCGACTCTTTCACATCAAGAAAAAATACTTCAAGATCACCGCCTTTATGGTGATGTGCGGTGTATCGCTGGAGATAGGTGATTGAGTTTTTGATTGAGTCAACCCCATCTGCGAGGATGGGCGTGTTTGATCCAATCACGATAACGTCATACGGCCCTGTATTGTCAACATAATGACGTAATCCAAAGGCTAGATCCTGAAGGCTTGAATACCCGGGGCCGTAATACATAGTTTGTGGAAAACGCTCTAAAAAAAGCGTTGGCAAGAGGTTTGCTGTCGGATTTATATGCCATACATTAGCATCGACATATAACAACTTCATATATTGCAAGCCTCTTCACGATAGCTAGAAATAGCGCTTCTAATAATTTCAATTCCGCGACGCGCAATACCCTGCAAGACACTAAAGCGAAGATCCTCTCCAAATAACTCTCTTCCGATGACGTAGTCTATTTTGCGAAGCTCTATTCCAGACTTAGTTATAAACACCTCATCCTGGTATCCATCAGCACCTTGTCCACAGAGATAGACAGAAGCTTCAAGAACTTGGCATCTCTGAACTAGGCGGTCATTACGGCGAAAGCCATCAAGACCAAGATCTATGCCGCGCAACGTAGGTGTTTCTATTCCCATATAAGCCGCCAGATACTGGTTCATGTGAATGTTGAAATCGGCAATTGATTGGTGTTGCCAGTAAGATTTTTGAAATTCATCAATCAGGGGCTCAATATCTCTAAAATGTGGAAAACCCCCAAAATTGAGTCGGATGGTCTTTATCAACTTGTTACAGGTTGCCTCATCTTGAGAAAACTGCTTATCGGCTATGCGCGTGTCACCCCCCCTCAAAACAGGCAGAGTCAGATATCCAGTTGTTTTACCAATCACAATTTCTACTCGGTTAGTGTATGATTGTTTTGGATATTGCACATCATCAGAATAAACAAAAATATCGCATTTTAGCAATTTCTCGAAGTACCCAAACCAAGGTAGAAAATTGGGTTGATGCCCAGCAACCACTAAACTGCTTGTAGTCACTTTTTACCTCCAATATTTGGTCTGTCGTTTGCAGACAAAAGAACGTCATAGTAATGAGCAGCATATAGGGCTCGCCCATCAATGCAACGCTGTACACGATCACGTGGCGCCATTGGCATAACTTGCCACCATTCAGGGTGAGTAAGTGCGTACAACTTCACAATCTGTTCATCTTTAATCATGTCATACAGAGGTCGAAACCGCCAGACCCCATTACTATCGGAACAGTATGCAAACTCTTCACGTAATCCAGGGTGGCTAGCATTAAATAAACCACAGTATTCAGACTTATCCATCGAAAAGCCAGACATGGTAGTTGGATTATGTAGAGAAAATGAAGACACTTTCGTATTTGCCAAATGCTCGAGTACATTTGACTCATACACTAGGCGCTTCTCAAGATCTTTAACCACACTATGGCCAGCAGTTTCAGTTTCAAAGTGAAGTCCGATAGCATGTCCGAGTAACCCGATTTGTCGAACAATTGAGGATATTTCCGGTTCAAAGACATTGTAAAAGCGCGAGGATAATTGAAAGAAATAGGTTGCAACCACCCCAGCATCAGCTTCAATTTTTGCCAATGCAAGCGCTCGCTGGGGCGAGAAGTCGACATCATGACGCCACAAAGCGGTCGGGCCCTCCCCGTGACAATCTTCAAAAGTTGCAAAACGGTATTTCGTTTTTGCAACCTTCAAAATATTGACATATCTATCTATAGTGAAGTCTTCACTCATATCAATCTATCCCTATAGATTTGTTGATGCTGAGTCAAAAAGGATGCGCACCATATCAGCCTGCCCAACCACTACACCAATTCTGCGGGCAGGTGAGCCACCAACTACGGTTCCGTCAGGAACGTTATTATTGACAAAACTGTTAGCGGCGATAACGCAACGACTACCAATCTGGACTCCGGCAGCAATTACACACTGGCTACCTATATAAACACAGTCACCGATTGAAACCGCCCCCTTAGAATAATCAAGCATCCCTCCTGATAATGCCCATAACACTGTATCGTGCGTATAAATATGAACCCCACTAGATATTGAACAGAATGAGCCGATTCTCAAGCCACCACCACTGCCATCTAAGATAGTGTTTGGCCCTACCCAGGAGTCAGTTCCAATACTTACATTACCAAATACCGTTGCACTGTTATAAATGCTTGTTCGCTCGCCGAACCCAAGTCGTCTAGCACGCTCCCATCGATTAAACATACCATCTTGGAAAGACAAGCTTCTCTGATGGTCGCGCGTTAATTGCTCTTCGTTATCCAAGTAACAATCGTGAAGTAATTCGGCGAATTGCTCGAGACTTATAGGTTTGTCCAATTTCCCACCTCTGAATGTTTTAGCCATTGCTCTACACTTAACAGTGACCAAATTAATAAACGACGGTTCTCACGACCTTCAAGATGATCGCCAACCAATCCTTGAATCGCTTTTCTATCAAGGAACTCGAAAATTCGCGCATCCTGCCCCATCAAACTACGCTTTACGTAATCCATGCTGTCACCACGAAACCAACTTGCATCGGGTGCAGAAAAACCCCTCTTCATTCCATCCGCAATATCAGCGGGCACGTACTTTTCCATGACGCGACGCAGCAGTAGTTTTCCATCACGAGTCTGTTCAAAGTATCTAGCTGTTTTGGGTCCAGGCTCATTCTCGTTAAGACGCACCACTTCACCAAGATTGCCAAGCTTTAGTCGGACAGGTACTTTCATAGCAAAATCAACAAGATCATTGTCAAGGAAAGGCACTCTAGCCTCCAATCCGTGCGCCATTCCAATCTTATCCTCGGTAACCAATAAACCATGCATGAAAGTCTTGGCCTCGAAATACAGAGAATGGTTAATGTAGTCTTCCGGACGAGTCAGCTTATGGGCATCTGCGCTGAAAACATTGCAGAAAATATCACGGGTGGAGACGTGAGAAACATCTTTCCAGATTGGCTTAAAAATATTAGTCGCTGAATCAGGGGGTAGCAGCCTTTGCCAGAATTGAAAATACTTGTTGGAGTAATGATCAAAGTCTTCATTCACTACAGCACGATAATAACGCCAGGGATAGCCAGCAAAAAGCTCATCACCACCCGCTCCTGACAATACAACCTTGCAGAACTTGCTAGCCAGCTGCGCCACATAAAAATTAGGGTAACTCTGACCAACACGAGGCTCCTCAAGATGCAGGGCAAGTTTGGGCAAAATGCGTTCCATATCACCCGCCTTCAACACCATTTGGTAGTGTTCGGTCTGGTATAAATAGGACATGTACTCGGCTTTTTCACGCTCATCCATGCCCAACTCCATACCGGACGCTGAATGCAAATCAAAACCGCAAGTGAATGTTCGCATATTAGGAAGCTCACTGGCAGCGATTGCAGTCAATGTTCCTGAATCCATGCCACCACTCAAGTAAGCTCCAACCTCCACATCTGAGACAAGTTGCCGCTTAACTGCTTGACGAAGCAGTCGGTCAAGCTCTTCCTTATACTCATTATCACTAAGGGTTACGCCCTCATCTGGTTCGGTAAAATGAAAGTCCCAGTATTGTTTCTGAGTTGCCCCACCGTTTTCTGCGAAAGATACCCAAGATCCTGCTGGCAAGATACTGATATTCTTGAAAAGCGTACGTTCAGTAAAGAAATTCTGAAAAGCAAGGTATTCAAATAAACCTTCTTTATCCATTTCCGCTCTAGCCTCTGGGTGACAAAGTATGGCTTTAATCTCTGACCCAAATACAAGGCTTTTTCCACTACGTCTAATGTAAAGTGGTTTGATACCATACCTATCACGCCCAAGAACAATTTTACGTTGAGCGCAATCCCAAATAGCAACCGCAAATTGACCATTGAAACGTTTGAAACAATCCGTACCCCATTGAGCGAAAGACTTTAGAACAACTTCCGTATCCGTGCGAGAGCGAAAGCCCCATCCAAGAGCTTCCAACTCAATTCGTAACTCCTGAAAATTGAATACCTCACCATTGTATGAAATGACATATCGACCATCTTCCGTTGCCATGGGCTGATGCCCGGCCGGCGAAGTATCAATGATTGCAAGCCTACGATGTACCAATCCCAATGGTCCATCGAGATAAACACCGTCGCCATCAGGCCCACGATGAGCAATAGCTTCACCCATTCGGCGCAGTACAACTGGCGAAGCGGCATCTCCATCAAATTGTAAGTAGCCCGCAATACCGCACATTAAACAATCAACCAAAAAAATAGTTGGCACTGCTCATTAAGTGCTCGCCGAATCTTCGTGCAGCACGGAAAAATCATAAGCTCCCGCCCACCTTACGCGCCACAATTGTTATCCCAGCGTCTTCCACCACCTCACGCTCCACCTCAAGACCCGCTTCAGCACACCAGGTTCGTACTTGCTCAATAGACTGTCGCTGTGCATTAGCTGGCGCATACCAGTCAAAATTGATATGGTTCATCTCTTCAAACGTCAAATCTGGGTGATAAAAAGTTTTGGCAACATGCCAATAAAATAAGCGCTGCAAATTGATTCGGCCGGCAGGAATACCCAACAACTCAATGGCATGAGGAATATCGACCTCTACATTGAGCTCACCCAAAGAAATTCCAAGCCTAGTCAATGGCTCCATTAGCTTCCAGGCCTTATCGGGCGTAATTGACTGAAGTCTATCTCGAACATAATCATCTGTGAACTCTCGCAAAGGTCCCTTGAGCTTATAAACATAAAAAAGGAATCGTCCACCGGGCTTAAGTAGATTCGCTAGGGATTTCAGCGCGACCTCAGTCGAATTAGTGTGATGCAAAACTCCTTCGGAAAAAATGAGGTCTACCGACTCCTTCGGTAAGGGCAGCTCGCTAATATCGGCCTGCATAAAGCCACCCTCCAGTCCGCGCTCATGGAACCTCATCCGTGCAACGTCTACCGCCTCAGACACGTCAACACCCAAATAGCGCACATTTGGAACAACAGATCCCAAGAGCTCAAGACCTGACATGCCAGCGCCACAACCAGCATCAATCAAGAGTGGATTCTTGCCATGCTCTTTTAACCAACTTGCACTCGAAATATCACCATAGCGCTCAATAAGCCATTCACGCATACGAGCTAGTGATGCCGGTGAATCAAAAGTATCAACTTTTTTCCATTTATATCCAAAAGTCTGACTGGTCTGAGCCTGTGCTTGAGAAACAAGTTTTTTGCTACGTGGTATACCATTCCGGATCACAAAAGCTTGTCCACCAACATCGAAAGTTGCGCCTTCAGGAAGATCGCTCACTCTAAGCACTTGATTAAGCCATACTGGCATGACTAACGAAGGATTAGGCATTGAGTTTTTTGAGACATTGGACAACATATTCGTAATCTTCTCTTTTCATGCGGTTGTGTAGTGGAATAGCCATGGTGTTCATATCGCAATCATACGCTCCCGAATAGTCCTCCGACTTGAGTCCAAAACGCTGTTTGTAATACCCCAACATATGTACTGAATGGGTTCCAGGTCTAGTGGCGATACCAGCACCCTGCAAAAGCTCCATGATCTCGTTTCGCGGCATCGGAGCCTTAATTGGATCAACATAGGTAACAAATGCTTGCCATGCATGCTGCCCATCAAGAGGGTCAACCGGCATGCGCAACCAAGAGATCTCCGCAAGCTCACGCCGGTAGTAGTCGGCCCACTCCTGGCGCTCCTTAATAAAGTTTTCTAGTTTACCCATCTGTACCAAACCTACTGCACCCTGCAAATCTGTCATACGATAGTTAAACCCTAGCAAATTAAACTCAGCCAAAAGATAGGGGCGCGACCCATTGTGACGCTGCTCTTCAGAGATCGATGCACCATGATTGCGCAACATGTTGACAACATCAGCGAGCTCATCATTTTGAGTGGTTACCATACCACCCTCACCAGTAGTGATGGATTTGCGGGGGTGAAATGAAAAAGCTGCGGCATCGCCAAGACCACCAGCACGAGCACCCTTATAGCTAGCTCCTGCAGCACATGCTGCATCTTCAATAATTTTGATGTGAGGAGGCAAAACTGCACGAATCGCATCCATATCAGCACAAAGACCAAATAGATGAACTACGATAACAGCGCGGGTTTTTGAAGTCACTCTTCGGGCGAGGTCAGCAGGATCAATATTATTGGTCGTACAATCCACGTCAGCGAAGACTGGAGTGGCGCCACAGTAAAGCACCGCATTAGCAGTCGAAACCCAAGTAAATGCTGGAACTATAATCTCATCTCCCGGCCCAATACCCATAGCAGCCAAAATTAGGTGTAACCCAGTCGTGCAGTTCGTCGTAGCTAGCGCATGCGAGACATTGTGATATTCTGCAAATGCCTTCTCAAAAGCTGCAACCTTAGGTCCCTGGGTCAACCAACCACTCATTAAGGGGTCGCGACAGGCTTGCCATTCCTCTTCGCCAGTGGACGGCAGGGATATTTGAATCGACCGCTTGATATTTTGGTCCATCAGATTGATAACCCCGCTGCATGTCGCCGCGCCTCAACCTCAGCCTTGTGACTTGCCCGCCATTCAATAATGCGCTTCAAGCCGTCCATTAAATCAATATTGGCAGTAAATCCTATCTCTTCGCTGGCTCTTTTTGGAGATCCGATCCGATTTTTTACCAGCGTAGCTTGGCTTCGCGGGGCATATGTGATGGGTTTTTTACATTCGGTCAATACCAGCAACATTTCTGCAAGTTGCTTAAGGGATGTACGTTTGCCAGTGCCAACATTATAAAATCGATCTTTTATTTCAGCTTTCATGGCGCATACGTTAGCAAGACCGCAATCTTCTACAGCAACAAAATCAAATGCTTCGGAGCCATCACCCATGATGGTGGGACTGTCACCGCGATCAATTGCATCGAGCATTTTCATAATCACCGCAATGTAGGCACCATGATAGTCTTGGCGCGGACCATAGACATTCATATAACGCAGGCCTGCATAATTTAAGCCGTAACGATGATGAAATGAACGCAGCATGGCCTCCCCACAAATCTTAGTGGCGCCATAAAAATTTTGGTTATTAAAAGGATGGTCTTCTGTCATAGGCTCTTCAACAGCATCGCCATATACAGATGCTGAAGATGAATAAACAAGGCGCTTGACTCCTTTTTTAACGCAAGCCTCCATAACATTAAATGTGCCTCGCACATTGACATCAAAGGCGCTTCTGGGGAAATCGTGACACTGCAACAGCCAAAGCGCAGCTAAGTGGAACACACCGTCGGCGCCATCAAGAGCAGACTCAAGAATGTCCGTTTGGAGTACATCACCACCAGCATCAAAAATTTTGACACGAGGGTCTTTTAGTGCCTGCTGAAGATTTTCTAATCTTCCACGTACAAAGTTGTCGTAAATGATGATCTCTTTAACATCTTCTTTAATCAAGTGATCAACTGTATGAGAGCCAATCAAGCCTGCACCACCGATTAGCACTAGTTTTTTTCCTCGAAGTTCCATTTATTTATCTCACTTTAATTTGGATATTTAAACCAATACCGAAGCAATTCTAGCGACTTCAGCTGCCGATAGGTATGGATGCATCGGTAAACTCATGACTCGCTTTGCAAGGCTAGCAGCATTAGGCGTACAGTCGGGGCAGCAAAGATGCACATACGCTGGCTGTAAGTTCAGTGGCACAGGATAGTGCACAGCCGTAGGTATGCCAGCCTCTTTCATTTTTTCCTGCAACCTATCGCGGTCTTCACTTAACACCGTGTACTGACCATAAACGCTGGTACGGTCTTTACGCTGCTGCACACGAGCAACACCCAAAGCATCGAGCGTATCGTTGTAAAGTCGTCCAATCTCAAGGCGGCGCGCAATTTCCCATTCAAATTTTTCAAGCTTTGCAAGCACTACTGCGCACTGCAAGGTATCCATACGCCCGCCCAGACCTATACGGGTATGCTCATAACGGCGGCTTTGACCATGAACTCGAATCTGGCGACAGGCTAGAGCCAAAGCATCCTCATTAGTAAAGATTGCACCACCATCACCATAGCAGCCCAGCGGTTTACTGGGGAAGAAACTGGTGCAACCAAAGGTGCTTAGATTGCAACTTTTACGATTCTTGTAATTTGCTCCAAAACTTTGAGCAGCATCCTCAATCACGGCAAGGCCCCCGTGCCGTGCAGCGATGTCATTAATTTCGTCCATATCAGGCACTTGCCCATAGAGACTGACGGGCATGATGGCGCGTGTCTGCGCTGTAATTTTCGACTCAATCAAGGATACATTGATGTTACAGGTGTCAGGCTCAACATCAACAAAAACTGGTTTAGCCCCTAACAAGACAATCATTTCAGCTGTTGCCGCAAAAGTAAAAGGTGTTGTAATGACTTCATCACCAATCCCTATGCCAAGAGCCATTAGGCTAATCAACAGTGCTTCAGTACCACTCGCACAGGTAATGCAGTATTTTGCACCTGTAAAAGCCTCAAGACGCTCCTCCAACTCTCGTACCTCTGGCCCCATAATGTACTGACCGTGATCAAGCACCGCATTAATACGATCCTGAATTTGAGGTTTAAGATCTCTATATTGAGTCTGCAGGTCAATAAAAGGAATCAACGGGTGGTTAGACATATGCATTCATCGTTTATCAATTGATAGACATCACCTGAATGAGGGCATACATAATTGGCGCAGCCCACAAGCGGAAGCTCAAGGCGCTCACCAAAACGACTCATCCACCCAATTTGTCGTGCAGGCACACCCGCCACTAGCGCATAACTTTTTACATCCCGAGCGACAACCGCACCCGCAGCAATAAACGCATACTCTCCAATCACGACACCACATACAATGGTAGAGTTTGCACCCAATGTTGCACCCTTGCGAACAAACGTGGGTCGGTATTCGTCTTTTCTATTGATAAATGAGCGTGGGTTATAAACATTGGTGAATACCATACTCGGCCCACAAAATACGTCATCTTCAATATTCACTCCGTCATATAGCGATACATTGTTTTGAATTTTGACGTTATTGCCAATCACAACAGTGTTGCCCACAAAGACATTTTGACCAAAAGAGCAATTCTTTCCAATTCTCGCTCCTGCACTGATGTGGACCCAGTGCCAAACTCTGCTACCAGAGCCAATTTGTGCGCCTTCATCAACAATTGCAGTAGGGTGAATAGTGACACTCATAGCTATAGCTGATCAGTAATCCAGAGGCAAGGGGATACGCTTACCATCACGAGCCGAAAGATAAATTGCAATCAGAACTTCAAGCGCCCTCAGACCCTCGCGACCATCCGCCTCAGGTTTGGCCTCACCTCGAAGAGTATTAATAACATTGTTGTAATAGAGCGGATGACCAAACCCATACACCGAAGTTGTTTCATAGCTAGCAGTTTTGACTTTGTCGTCATCCGTATCAGGTTCGGCAAACTCCCATTGCTGAATTTCATTAACCGCCACACCACCCACACGAACGATACCTTTTTCACCAAGAATTGTAATACTACCTTCCATATTCTTAGAATAAGTCAGCATAGTGACATTCATAGATCCTAGTGCGCCCGAACGCCAACGCACGTTAAGTACACCAGAGTCTTCAACTTGAATACGACGCTCTAATGTGCCAGTGTATGCCTGCACACTCTCAATGGGTCCAATTAACCAATCTAGCAAGTCAACATAGTGACTTGCCTGGTTCATAAAAGCACCACCATCATATTCCCAAGTGCCGCGCCAAGTTGCACTGTCATAATAAGCCTGCGGACGAGTCCAAAATACATTGATATTGACCATATAGATGCGACCAAAACGCTTTTTTTCAATAGCTCGTTTGAGTAATTGCAAGGTAGGATTTAAGCGATTTTGTTTTACAACAAACAGTCGAACATTAGCCTCATCACAAGCCTTGACCATACGCTGACCATCATGCCATCGAGTAGCCATAGGCTTTTCCGTCATGACATGACAACCATATTGAGCCGCCAAGATAGTCTGCTCAGAGTGTAAGCCACTAGGTGTAGCTAAAATTATTAAATCAGCTTTAATTTTCTGAAGCATCAAGGAAAGATTTTTAAAGCCAGGCGCCCCAGTTCGTGCAACAGCCGCTGATAAAGCTACATCATCAATATCACATACACCAACAAGCTCTATTTGCTCACAATGCCGTTTAATTGCCTCAAAATGATTATTCGAAATGCGACCGCACCCAACAACAGCAACACGAATTTTTCTACCGATAATTAGTGAATGGTTGCGCATAGATACCTTATAAATTTAAAATTTTTTGGGTAGACTCTTAGAATCTACGCATTCAAAAGATCGGTAGAAAGTGAATTGCTGTATTGTATAAATTTTCTTTTCATAAATATATAAATTTCTTACTTTAATTAAAGTCAATCTGAATCATATAAATACTAGATATTCTTTTCCCCTGAAATCCACTCTGAAAATTGAGCAATATTTTGAATGGAGGGAAGCGGCTTTAGCGAATCCCACTGAACTTGAGCACTACTGCTACCACGAACTTTAAATAATCGCATCAACCGATTCCAGCTTGCCCTGTCGAAAATCGAGGTCAACAACCAAAGCCAGTCTACAATGGTTAGATATTTGAATAACTGTAAGAACTGGTAGATAGAAAGACCGCCCAAGCGTTTATGCATGTACCAAGCAAAGACCTGCCTACGAATATATGCCGCCCGATTTATGTTTAAGTCAAGTATTTTTATTCCAAGCCTTGATTTTAGTAGATTTAACCACATATGCATACCGTTTGTTAAATCACTGCCTGGAATCATGCCGTCAAACTCTGGAGTTATGCCCAAATAATTTAGACCGGCTTTATTTTCGTTACCGTAATAATAGTGTCCAAACGATTTAGGAGAAACGCCAACAACCAATAATTTTTTTGGGCTAAAAACCCATGATTTTGCAGTTATTAATAATTCATTAAGAGCGTAGTGATCGGGAAATGGTGGATAAAAAACTTTCAATACATCCCTACGCACCAATGTAGTTTGCATATTAAGAGGGATTCGCACTTTAAAATCAAACATATCCTTTACTACAGCAAATCGCTGCTCATAAGAGAGAAGTTTTTCCTCCTTAAAATCTTCTCCGTAATTAAAGTGAGATTCGCTATAGAAACTATGCTCATGACGTGATATTGAATTGGGTGCTACATAAGAATATCCATTATACAAGACGCAATCAGGGTCCGAATACTTAGAAAGAATATTGGAAATATCATTAAAATATCCTGGCAACAATAAATCATCATCACCCATCATTAAGATGTATTCACCCTCCGCCTTTAAAAGTGCATTATTCCAATTATCAGTAACTGACACAGGACTTTCAAGCCTTAGTATTACAACTCTTGAATCAAACTTATATTCGTTAATAACTTCACTAGTGCCGTCAGTGTTTGCATTATCAGAAATTATTAATTCAATATCTTTAAAATCTTGGTTTAAGATTGACTCTATGCAGTTTTTTAAATATGGAGCACCATTTTTTGTTGGTAATAAAACTGAAAATTTCATGAAAATAATCCGTGTTTATGACATTTATTTATATTTTATCCGAGCTTCAGATTTGAAAATTATTCAAAATTAATGAATTGCGCATTAGTCTTCCACCAATTAATTGTGTGCTCTATCCCATTATCTAAACAATATTTAGGCCTCCAACCAGTCGACATTAACCGAGAAGGATTTGCAATTAACTCTTGGCGGCGATCTCGGGGGGACGCCTTCTCAGCACGCTGCAAATAGCTATTCACATTAAATTTCTCTTCAATTTTTAGGGCAATGTCGCCAAGTGATATGCCATAACCTGATCCTATATTGACCGCTCCCGTCAATTCACTCTCAAGCAGAGCTATAAATGCAGACGCAACATCCTCAACATGCAGATAATCACGAATCAAATTTGGATTTTCACAAACAGCTTTCTTACCATCCATTAATTTAGTAATTAGGCTTGGGACGAATCTTTGAGGATCTTCGTAAGGCCCATATAAAGAAAAAATTCTGCCAAACACCGTATTCGAATTAATCTTATCTGAAATTAAGCTCAATTTAGCTTGTAATTCCAGTTTAGATAGGCCATAGAGCGTGGCTGGGACCGTGGGGGTGAGATACTCATCGCAGTAATTATAAGACCAGTCATACTCTGCACATGTCCCAGCAATAACGGCTCGTTGCCCGCCCAAATCATAAAATTTCTTTACCAAAGAAATGCTTGCATTGACCCATTCAAAATTTTGCGGATCCGTCCAGTAACTTCCATGGCCTGTCGTCCAAGCCATGTGCAATAAATGAGAAGGCTGAATTTTTTCTAATATTCCCTCATGCGAATCAGGCTCAAGTAAATTGCCTTTTATATAATCAACCCCATTAATCTCTAAAGGAGTTGTTCTGTAAATAGCGTAAACCTGGTACCCGCTATCGGCTAATTTTTTCATACAGTGGCGACCTATGAATCCACCGCCTCCCGTAACTAGAACCTTCATTAAAATACCTTTAACTCTGGAACGGCTACAACAAATTTACCACCCCACTCGCGCACAAATTCATTTGACCTAACAACTTCATTTGCAATATTCCACGGTAAAATTAATATGAAATCCGGCCTCATTTCTCGCAAATAGCTAGGCGCAAATATCGGAATATGACTACCAGGCATGAATTTTCCTTGCTTCGCAGCCGCTGCATCGCACACAAAAGAGATGAGGTCAGGCTTAATGCCCCCATAGTTGATTAGAGTATTTCCCTTAGCTGCTGCCCCATAAGCTGCTACCGATTTTCCAGCCAGTTTTGCTTCAAGTAAAAATGTCAACAGGCCATTTTTGACTTTATCTGCCTCACATTGAAACTGTTGATAGATTTTGAGGTCTTGTAAACCATTCTTAAACTCTTCAAGCAGGATTTGTGCAACTGATTGACTATCGAGCCGCTTATCATCTTGATGACATCCAAAAACTCTAAGGCTGCCACCATGAGTTGCAATCTTCTCAACATCGCATATACGTAACCCAGATTTGGCAAAAATTGCTACGACTGAGTGCAGTGATAAATATGAGTAATGCTCATGGTATACCGTATCGAACTGATTAAAGCGAATCAAGTTCAGTAAATGAGGGAACTCCAAAGTAATAGTTCCACCCTGCTTTAAGGCTATCTTTAATCCTGCGGTAAAATCATTAATATCAGGAACGTGGGCATAGACGTTATTACCAATAATCAAGTCCGCCTGTTTCCCATACTCCACAAGCTTTTCAGCAAAGTCCTCACCAAAAAACTCGCGCGCAACTGGTATGCCTGCAGCCTCAGCTACCTCCGCAGTACTAATAGTTGGCTCAACCCCGAGGCATGGCACCCCATTAGCTACAAAATTTTTTAGAAGATATCCATCATTCGAGGCCACCTCAATAACAAAACTGCTCGAATTAAGATTCAATCTTGCAGTAATTACCTCAACATAATTGCGTGCATGCTCAAGCCAAGTACTAGAGGTAGAAGAAAAATAAGCATAATCATCTGTAAATAACTCATCTGAACTTGAGTAATCTTCAGTCTGAACTAACCAACAAGCTTCACAAACAAACAACTTAAGAGGGAAATAAGCCTCGGGCATCTGAAGTTCGACCGGTTTTAAATATGCATTAGAGGGGGGCGCAAAACCCAAATCTAAAAAAACATGATTAAGAGGTAGCTTACAATGCCGACAATTCATAAAGTAATTCCAAAAAAGTGTTCGTTTATATATGGATGCTGTTTATCACGTTCAGATAAATCTGCTACTGGTAAAGGCCATGCTATTTTTACGGCAGGATCATCAAACCTTATCCCACCCTCAGTTGTTGGCATATAACTGGCCGTATGTAAGTACAGTAATTCAGAATCAGGATCCAAAACCTGAAAACCGTGTGCACAGCCCTCAGGAATAATTAACATCAATGAATTATTAGGGGTTAACTCTTGTGCATGCCACTGCAAAAAAGTTGGCGAGCCTTTACGAAGGTCCAGGGCAACATCCCATACGCGCCCCTTCACGCAACGCACCAACTTCATTTCAGCATGTGGAGCATGCTGAAAATGCAAGCCCCGTACAGCTCCCATAATAGATGTCCGAGATTGGTTGATTTGTTTTATTTGCCTTGTACCAATAGCCGCAGCTAAATCATTCTCACAATAGAATCGTCCGAATGAACCACGCTTATCCTGAACAATCTTAGTTTCAGCAATTGAAACCCCAGCGATTTTTGTAGTAATTAGATTCACGTTAAGATGCCCAGGAAATATTTTTAGTCTTTGCCAACATCACATACTCAGCTAACTGCTGTCTACTTACCACCTCCCCCTTCTCCAGGAATATCTGATACCAGCGGACAGTTTCCTTGAGGCCATCTTCTAAGCCCCACACCGGACGCCAATTCAATAATGTGCGAGCTTTGGTACTATCTAGATGAAGAAGGCTAGCCTCATGAGGATGTCCAACATCACTTACATGCCAGTGCAACTTACCCCATACCTCCGAAATACTTGAGAGAATATTTGCCACAGTTTGGTTGCCCAATTCATCCGGACCAAAATTCCACGCATCCGCAAAAAAAGGTTGTTGATTAAGTAATTTCTGGCCCAGCAGAAGATAGCCGGATAGGGATTCTAAAACATGTTGCCAAGGTCGGGTTGCATTAGGAAATCGTATTTCCAAGGAATTCCGAGATAAGCAGGCTCGCACCAAATCTGGAATAAGTCGATCATCCGACCAATCTCCGCCACCTATGACATTTCCAGCACGCGCAGTGGCAAGAAGTGGTGAGCCTTGTTTTCTAAAATATGATTCGCGATAACTTGCCGCTACTAACTCAGCCCCAGCCTTTGATGCCGAATATGGATCGTGACCCCCTAGTTTATCGCCCTCACGATAACCCCAAATTTGCTCCTGATTTTGATAACACTTGTCGGTTGTTACAGCAACTATCGCTTTTACTTCTCCCACTTCACGACATGCTTCAAGTACGTTTGCAGTACCTTGCACATTTATAGACCACGTCTCCAGCGGATCTATATAAGAGCGTCGAACCAGCGGTTGAGCCGCTAAGTGAAACACGATTTCGGGCTTAAACTGACTTACGATCTTTTTTACCTCGGCGTAATCGCGAATATCAAGCCTGTTGTCTTGCAATTCGAGGTTTAATAAATCCCAATGGCTTGGTTCAGTATTTGGTGGCAGTGAAATTCCTACAACTTCGGCACCAAGCTGATGTAACCAAAGTGACAGCCAACTTCCTTTAAATCCCGTATGTCCAGTTAATAAAACCCTACATCCATTATAAATTCCAGAAAACTGACTCACGCCCAAACCTTCCAAGGTGCACCACCAGATTGCCAAAGCTCTTCCAAATGGTTTTTATCACGTAGGGTATCCATTGGTTGCCAGAAGCCATGATGTTGAAATGCCTTTAGTTGTTTGGCTTCAGCCAAACTTTCAAGCGGCTCACGCTCCCATGTAGTTTGGTCGTCTTTAATCAACTCCAGTACCTTTGGAGAAAGCACAAAGTATCCTCCGTTAATCATACCTCCATCACCTTTGGGCTTTTCTTTGAACGCACTGATACTGCTATCAGAGAGAATATTAAGCGCCCCAAAACGACCAGGAGGATAAGTTGCAGTAAGAGTGGCCTGCAAGCCATGGGCTCGATGAAATGCAATTAGCTTTGAAATATCAACATTACTTAAACCATCGCCATAAGTAAAGCAAAATTCCTTCTCTTCTTGCAGATAAGGGGATACACGCTTGAGCCTTCCCCCTGTCATAGTTTCTTCGCCCGTATCTACCAGAGTTACTCGCCAGGGCTCTGCATTGTGATTATGGACCTCCATGGAATTCTTACTTATATCAAATGTCACATCGGACATATGTAAAAAATAGTTGGCAAAGTATTCTTTGATAACGTAACCTTTGTAACCACAGCAAATAATGAAATCATTGATACCATAAAAGGAATAGGTCTTTAGGATATGCCATAAGATGGGCTTACCACCTATTTCAATCATAGGTTTAGGTCGCAACGAGGTTTCCTCGCTTATTCGCGTTCCCAACCCGCCTGCAAGAATAACAGCTTTCATACTATTTTCTACCCAATCTAGTTATTAGGTTAATAATGTTTATATCAAAAAAAACTTTAATAAATCTAGCACCAACTCTTCAGGGACCCAAGTACCAAGGTACAGTCTTTATTAAGCCTTCCTCTAAAAAATCTGTAGGCGTATAGGACAATAGCCTTTTGGCTTTTTCAATATCTGCCTCACTATGGCGTACATCACCAACACGAAAATCCCTATAAATCGACCGTGTTTTTACATCAATTCCTAATTTCACCAAGTTCTCATTCAACAACTCAAATAGCTTATTAAGCGAAGTACGGCATCCGACCGAAACATTAAAAACCTGGTTGATGGCCTCATGATTATTGGTAGTTGCTGCCAATAAATTCATTTGCACTGCATTTGCAACATAACAAAAATCTCGGCTAGTTTGCCCATCCCCATTGATAAAAATTTCTTGGCCTCGAATCATGCTTGTAACCCATTTAGGAATTACTGCGGCATATGCCCCATTTGGATCTTGTCGTTTTCCAAAAATATTGAAATAGCGCAATCCAATACTCTCTAATCCATAGATTCTTGCGAATACATCAGCATAGATCTCATTAACGAGCTTTGTGACAGCGTATGGGGAGAGCGGCCTGCCAATTCTATTTTCCACCTTAGGTAAATCTGGGTGATCGCCATATGAAGAGCTTGATGCAGCATAGACAAATCGCTTTACCTTTGCGTCTCTACTGGCAACAAGCATATTCAAGAACCCCGATATGTTTACGCTATTCGTGCTTACAGGATCTTCAATACTTCTGGGCACACTTCCCAATGCCGCTTGGTGCAAAACAAATTCAACTCCACTGCATGCCAATTGACAATCTCTCAGATTTCGAATGTCGCCATCTATAAAATGAAAACCGCTCCATTGCTCTTTTGATACGAGAGACTGCACTTCTTTCAAATTCCTTTGATAACCCGTAGAAAGATTATCTAGACCAATTACCTTCTGATTTAGATTCAGAAGCGCCTCTAAAAGATTACTACCAATAAAACCTGCAACACCTGTAATCAACCAAGTATGCTGATTATTTTTCAATCTCCGAAGGAGTTCATCGTATGCTAACAATTATGCATCCATTCATTTAAAGTCGTAAATCACTTTGTTCGGAGCTAAAAATGCACTTTAAATCATAGAGAATATTCTTTGGCTGACCAAAAGATCTTATCTTTTCCACACCCATCTCTTTAAAGTGCTGATGGGCAACCGCCAAAATTATGCCCTCATATTTTTGCCCCGATATATCAGGTAACATTTGAACTCCATATTCGTGCAGAGCCTCTTCGGAGTTAATCCAAGGATCGTAGATATCGACCTGGCAGTTGTAATCTAAAAGTTCGCGGTAAATATCAACAACCTTCGTATTTCTGACATCAGGGCAATTTTCTTTAAAAGCCAAACCCATAATTAATATTCGCGCGCGATTAACCTGAATGCCTTTCTTGGTCATAGTCTTCACTAATTGGCTAGCCACATAGGCCCCCATACCATCGTTAAGTCTACGGCCAGCCAAAATTACTTCTGGGTGATAGCCAATCGATTGAGCTTTATGGGTTAAGTAGTAAGGATCCACGCCGATGCAGTGACCACCGACTAAACCCGGGCGAAATGGTAAAAAATTCCATTTAGAGCCGGCAGCCTGCAAAACTTCTTCAGTATCTATATTCATCCTATTGAAGATTAACGCAAGTTCATTAATCAGTGCGATGTTTAAATCTCGCTGAGTATTCTCTATAACCTTGGCAGCCTCAGCCACTTTAATGCTCGGCGCTCTGTGCGTGCCTGCGACAATAATTTGATTGTACAGTGCATCAATCAAATCAGCTACTTCAGGGATTGAGCCAGAAGTCACTTTCTTGATATTTGTTACGCGGTGCTCTTTATCCCCTGGATTGATTCGCTCAGGACTATATCCCGCAAAAAAATCTTGGTTAAATTTGAGACCAGAAACCCTCTCTAAAATAGGAACGCAATCTTCTTCTGTGCAACCTGGGTAGACTGTCGATTCATAAATGACAATATCACCATCTTTTAAAACTTGACCAATTGTTTGGGAGGCTTTGATGAGTGGCGTTAGATCTGGTCTTTTGTGCTCATCAATTGGCGTAGGCACTGTCACAATAAAACAATTGCAAGCGCGTAAATCTTCAAGATTAGTACTAAAGGTAAGTTGACCTGCTTGCAACAATTCCGTGGCATCCACTTCAAGCGTTACATCAAGCCCTGAACGGAGTTGTTCAATACGCACTGGATTCACATCAAACCCAACGACTGATCTTTTTTTGCCAAACTCCACTGCGAGCGGAAGACCCACATACCCAAGGCCAATAACTGCTAATTTAATATCTTCTAAATTCACTATCATTTTCTTTAGTTATTTACTTAAGTCCGCCAATGCCCAATGATGAACAAAAACCCCACTCAATGAAAGCTCTTATTTTTCATGAATTTACCTAATTAATTACAAACTCATAATCCATATATATTGCTACTAGTTGAGTGCTTGCATTTTATACCTTCCCAAATATGCTTTTCTTTTCTTCAAATTTTGTACTCGCAAGCTCAATTTCTAGCCGTAACTCTTCATACTCCACCATCTTACGTTGAAAAAAATGAATCGTAAGAGCCGCATTAGTTTTAATACCTTTAGAGGGTTAGCAAGTAGACATATCCCGACTTTTTTTGATTATGGTTAAGTTACCCATCATCACAAAACCTTAATCAACCAAAGCCTCAATACATTAGTGCGCTTTCCCCAAACTCACGCAGAAGGTTTCTGTTAGCTGTCGCTGAGTGAGCTCTAGATTTAACTCAATTGCTCGCAACACTTGGAATTAAATCTCTTATGATGACATAAGGATATTAATTAAAATTATGTAATCGATTAAGCTTGACCAAGAAATTAGTCTTTTTTATATGCGCCACTGCCACTCACATTTAAATGAAGGCAGCCGATTAATGGGTTAATTGATTCATAACTATATCAGTTATAAACAACTTCTTAGCACTTACTCAAAGTCTTGAGTGAAGCAAGCCGAAACACGTAGAACTATTTCACGATTAACCAGAATTCTCAACATTCTTTTTACGCCAAGCGGGTTATTCATGAACCCTATCAGCGTTTTTAATAAACTTCACTACGCCTTGAGACATATCACCAATCACATCGCTGGATCCCCTACAATATTGAAACGCCCGCCCTTAATGACTTTTGGGCTGCATCCACTCGAGTTAAGTAACTACTTAAATTCCTTTAGAACGGCGCCATCATTTTGATGGGGCTTTTTCATTACCTATTCATCTTTGATAGCTGGATAGCGTTTGCGCACCAATTTCAAAAGACAAGGGCCCAATAAAGAAGAAATACCATGTCGATACTTAGCAAAAAACCAGTAACTCGGCTTCAGTATGGGCA
>JACCDV010205447.1_pt1 | contig 42016 bp, 57 predicted proteins | sample 7446131 | NCBI WGS metagenome assembly JACCDV01 (sample SAMN15323448, study PRJNA562643) | freshwater metagenome | isolation source: river surface water | place: USA:Blue River Watershed | collected 2017-08-17
CACGCAGCGCCTCGTTCTCGGTGTGCAGTTGCTCGATGGCGGCGCGGAGGGCTTGGCGTGTGTCTGCGTTAGCTTGGATGTCTTCTGCCTCTCCGTAGTTGACAGCCTTGCAGTGCGCCCATGCATACTCATTGGCCAGCGCCATGATGTATTCGGGCGAGATCATGATCCGGTGCTCCCGAAGCCGCCGGCGCCGCGCGCCGTTTCCGTGAGCTCGTCGACGACCTCGATCTCCGGGGTCTCGATCCGGACGAGCGCCGCCTGCGCAATCCGCATACCGGGCGCGATGACGAGATCCGATAGCCCGTCGTTATGGAGGCCGACGAGGAGCTCCCCGCGGTAGTCCGCGTCGATAAGGCCTACGCCGTTCACGAGCCTGACGCCGTGCTTGAAGCCCATGCCCGAGCGGGAGTAGACCTGCAAGGCGTAGCCCGCGGGAAACTCGACGGCGATCCCGGTGCGGATCGTCGCGCTCTGCCGAGCGTAGACCCGTGCCGGCTCGATCGCGTAGAGGTCGACGGCCGCGGCGAGCGCCGTTGCATAGGTCGGGGCGACCGCCTCGGGGTGTAGTAGTTTGATTTTGAGCTTCGTCATGGTGTGGCCTCCTTCTGGCCGGTAATATCGAAAAGGGTTAACCCCTCCGGGGTGTCGAGCAGATCCTCGACCTTGATCGACGCGGTGCCTATTGCCCAGACGCTGCACTGCTCGATGATCCGGTGGGCCGCCGCGAGACCCGATCGGATCGCCGCGCGATGGAGCTCCTCGTTGCCCCGCCCGCCCGCGAGCTCCGCGATCGCGTTCGCCGCCCCGCCGAGGATTCGGTAGTCCGGCGTCGTCTGGTCGAGCCGGCAGAGTCGGCCCGATTCGGCGGCGATAAAAAACACGCGGCCGGCGTCGGCGATCAGCTTCGGCGTGTTCGCGCCGAGGAAGGCTTGCAGGCCGCCGGAGGTCTCGAGCTTCGAGATCCAATCCGTGATTTGCCGGCGCATGATCGCGTCGCGGATCGGGTTCCGGCCGTACTCGGAGAAGCCGGGGGCGCGCGAGCTCCGGCGGCTTTTGGGCTTCGTGCGGCCGCTCATCGCGCGGCCCCCGGCATAAGGAGGGCGGCCCACGGATTAGCGGCGCGGTAAACCCCGCGCTCCCCGCGTCGGTACTTCGAGACCGTCGAGCGGCTTACGCCGAGCCGAGCGGCGACCGTCGGCCCGTCCTCGTCGCTCGAGATGATCTCCGAGATCTGCTCGTCGGAGAGCAGTCGCTTTGCCGTCGAGATCTTCGCGCGGCGGATCTGCTCGGTCGCCGGGCTCTCGCTTAGGGCGCGGTTCATCGCCTTCGCGTGTAGCCTCTGCGTCCTGCTGATCGTGTGCTCCGGCGCTACGCAGAGCGGGTCGCCGCACGAGCTCGGGTAGTAATTCCCGGTCTGTACCGTCTGCCCGAGGATCTCTCGGATAAGGCGGCGGACACTGACCATCTTGTCCGAGGCGAAGTCGTAGACGAGAGGCGTCCCGTTGCCGACGTAGCCGCGCCAGAGGCGGCAGTCGCCGAGATCCTCGCAGCCGGCGAGGAGGCTCTCGACGGAGTGCTCCGTATACGACCCGAGGCGACCGGAGGGGAGGCGGCAGTAATAGATTCGGCCGGGGGTCATTTCTCGCCCCCGCCGAGCATCGTTACGATCTGACCCGTGTAAGCCCTGACGCTATCCCCGACCCGCGACCCGTGGAGCCGATAGCTCGAGGAGCCATCGCGGATGCCGTCTCGCAGGCGATAGCCCTCGAGCGGTCGGTAGCTCGAGCTCGAGACCGTCTTTTTGTAGCCCTCCGGGTAGACGACCGACGCAGGCCCGGAGGCGCTCGCGATCGAGCCGATCAGGGTCTCGCCGGGCTTTTTCGATAGAGCGGGGAGCCTCGGCATTGGGGCGGGCTCGCGGGTAAGGGTAAACCGGACGACGCCCGGGATCGAGTGATCCGAGGCGAGCATTTTCATGCGCCGGATGCTCGCGAGTACGTCGCGGACGCGGGCGCTCGTCATAGAGAGCTCCGCGGCGATCTCTGCGGAGGTCATGCCGCGATCTCCTGCGGCGACGAGTAACCGCTCGACTGCCGCGCGGTCGGGCGACTTCGCCCGGGGGCCGGTAAAGGAGGCGCTCATTCGGCCGGCTCCTCGCCCGCGGGGAGGATCTCGCCGGTCGCGGCATCGACTGCGACCGCGGCCGCTGCGGCGATCTCCGCCTTGCGCGCCTTGTAGGCGCCCTTCGCGATCTCTAGCTCCGCCTCCGTGAGAGCCCCCGCCGTCGCGCCGGTCGCGGCGAGCTCGTCCATCGACTGCGCCGCATGGATCGCGCCGAGCGCGGCCTCGAGTGCGGGGCTCGGCTCGTTTTCGATCGCCGGCGGCGCGGCTTTCTTCTTCGCGACGGCGGCTCGAGCGCGCTCGGCCCGGCTCTGCGGCTCGACCTGCTTCGCGACCTCCTCGGCCGGGCCCATGTGCTTCTCGATCGGTATATCCTGCGCCTCCTCGGCGACATGAACGCCGCGGAGGACGTCGGGGAATACGTCGCGGAGGGCGAAGGCGCGGGCGCGGAGTTGGAGCATCCGCTTCGGGTACTGCGTCCAAGGCCCGGACTTGCCGGTCAGGCCGGCGCGCTTCGCCTCCTCCATCGAGAAGGTGCGAACCGCCTCGGGCTCGCCTTTGCGCTTCAGCGTACAGACCGCGACGTCGCCCTCGTGCGTCTCGCTGATGTACTCGAGGAGGCCGGATCCGCGGACGAGCGCGAGAGCGGCGTCGCCCCATATCGCCGGGCGGCCGTTGATGATCGCGATCGACTGCATCGCCTGAAGCGGCGCGAGGCCGATCTCGGCGCCCCACTGAACGGCGACGAGGATGTTCCCCGGGTTCCCGATAAAGTCCTTCGGGACGATCGAGCTCTTGGCGAGCATCCCCGCGAACTGCATCGCCTCATCGAGCGAGCGAGGGGTTAGGGCGAACGAGCGCCCGGGTTGGGCGACGGCGACTTGATTTTCGGTGGTCATGCTATGGACTCCTTTAGGGTTAAGCGAGGCGGAGGACGCGGGCGCCCTCGGTGGTGGTAGTGAATCGGGCGGTGTGCTCGGCGGTCGGGCCGAGGTCGGCGTATGCGGATTTCCAGTCGGTCTTTTGGCTCGGCTTGTTCGCCTTCCATGACGCGATTCGCTTGCCCTGATAGGTCAGGGTCTCGGCGTCCCCGATCGCGCAGAGGATGCGGCCGCGGATCTCCTGCTCGTCCCCCTCGAGCGCCTTGATCGCCCCCTTGATCTCCTCGAGCTCTCGGACGGCGTCGGCGATCGCGGGCTCGGCCTCGATCGTTTTCCCGGCCGTCGCGCGACGGTAGGCGATCCGCGCCTCGTTCTCGGTCTGCGGTGCCGGCGGGGTGTCGGCGTCGATGTGGCGGCGCCACCAATCGCTCGCGCTTGCGACGAGGTCGGCGTAGAGCTCCGCGTCGCGGGCGATGACGTAGCGCCGGAGCTTCTGACCGCCGAAAAGCACGGCGAGCCGGCCGGTATCTACGCCGGTCGCGCCGAGATACCACTGCACTTGAAGCCAGTAGTGCTCGGGGACTTCGTCGGTGCCGCTCTCGCCCCACTCGGGGGAGGAGGCCGCGAAGGCGTTGGCCGTCTTGCACTCTAGGATCGCGTCGGCGCCGAGGAGCCGGCCGGTCGACTCGTTCCAGCGGGCGACCGAGCCGGGGGTTACGACCGCGCGGTCGATGTTCGCGATCGCTCGGTGCCAGAGCGGGCTCGTGATCTGCGCGTTCACCCGCTGGATCTTGTAACCGCCGCGAGCCGCGTCCTCTCGGGCGACGACGTCCTCGAGGACGTTCCCGAAGTGAAGGCGCTCGTCGCGATCCGGGTCGGGCGACTCCGGCTCGGCGCGCCCGGTCTTGTCGAGCCAGAGCTCGTAAGGCGTCCGCCACGGGTTAGCCCCGAGGATGACGGATATATCCGAGCCTCCGATGCCGGACTGCCGTCGGGCGAGAAACTCTGCGCGGGTGGGTGCGTTCATGGTTAGGCGCTCCAGTGAGTGACGAGTACGAGGGCGATGACGGCCGTAACGACCGCCGCGATAAAGATCCCGCCGGCGTCGATCCCGCCGCGCTCGCCGAGAAGGGCACGCTGGATTCGGATCGCGTCGCGGTCGTGGTACGGGCGGACGCCCGAGTCGAAAGCCGAGCCGATGCGGAGACCGGTCTTGGTGGTGTAGGGCGTTTTCATGCGTGTGCCTCCTCGTATCGGGCGATGCGGGCGTCGTCGTCGGCCTCGCTTCGGGCGTTAAAAGCTGCGTCGAGAGCCGCGCTCTCGAGCTCTGCGACTTCTCGCGGGGCGAGCTTGCGCTCGAGCCAAGGCGCGGGGCGACCGCGGCGATCGGCGAGGTGCCACTCGACCGAGGGGTCGACGCCCGGGTCGTCGTAGGTCGGGGCGTACCCGGCGGAGAAGCCGGTGACGACGAGGAGCGCCGGGACTCCGGCGGCTCGCGTCTCGATGGTCGCGATCGGCTCGCTCATTGCGCGACCCCGAGCGGTGCGCGGCGCTTCGCCTGACGGGCCTCCCATGCGGCATCCCAGCGTTCGGCGGCGGAGCGCGCGGCCGTGTACTGAGGGTGGTCTGCGAAAAGGACGACGCGGCCCTTGTCGAAGTAGTCCGTCTGCGTGTCCGTCTCGTTAAGGTACTCGTCGGCGGAGAAGATCGCGCCGAGGTTCCCTCGGTAGTCCTTCTCGTAGATCGTGACCGCCTTGCGGCCGTCGGCCCGGTTGTCGAGCGAGTAGTGAACGCGGGCCGTGTGCTCGCCGTTCGTGACGTTATAGATGTTGAACTTGATCGTCATGTCGTGCCCCTTGCTGTCGTTAGTAAAACTGACGGATCAAGTATATGACAGAAAAACGATCAGGGAAGAAAAACTAACGCAAAAAAGACAAAAAAAGCCCCGCGTTGGTGCGGAGCTTTGGGGTTCGTGGGGATCCTCTAGGGGGCTTTAGGGGGTTAGAGCTTGCGGCCGTTCCAAGTCCAGACGACGCGACCGATCACCTCGATCTGGTGCCTCGGCCCGATCTCGTCGACCGCTCTGTCGGCCGGGTTGTCGCTGCTGACGATGTATCCGCCCTCTAGCTTCTGGCGAACCCTCCGGACGATAAAGCGACCCGCGGCTCGGATGCAGTAAACGCCGTCCGCGCCGATGTGGTCTACCCCCGTGTCGATTAGTAGTAGGTCGCCGTCCCCGAAGGTCGGGCTCATGCCGTCGCCTTGGGCGGTCAGTACTCTAAGGGCGGCCGGATCGCTCGGCCTGATTCTCTGCGTTACCCACTGGCTTGATAAGTCGACCGAGCCGAGGATAACGTCCTCTGATATTTGTGTTACTCCCTGCATAGGGTCAGGGATTCTATCGAGTCGCGGCACCCTATACACGCCACCGTATACGCCGCCGGCCTTTAGCTCTACGGCGATCTGCTCCGTCCTCCCCGTCTCCTCGTCTCGGATCGTGAGCGCGAGATCCGGCGGAGCGTGAAAAAGATCGGCCGGCGATAGACCTAGAACGCGAGCGAGCTGCTCCTCTCGCCCTCGCTTCGGCGCCGTAAGCCCGAGCTCCCACTGACTGATCGACCCCCGGGAGACGCCGACGCGATCGGCGAGCTCCTGCTTCGTAAGCCCTAGCCTTTCCCTTGCGATCCTGATGACGTCGCCCGCCTTGGTTTTCATGTTTTCAGATCGTAGTGCCAGAAATTCTCCGCCGGTTAGTTTTTCTAACGTAGAATCGGCGGCATGAAAACGAACACCGCACTCACTGAGGCGATCGAGAGGGCCGGCGGCCCGACCGCGCTCGCTCGCGCCGTCTCGGCGCCTAGCGCCGGGGCGGTTAAGGCGTGGCGCCTGAGTGGCGTCCCGGCCGCCTACTGCCCCGCCATCGAGCGCGCGACCGGCGTCCCGTGCGAGGAGCTCCGCCCTGATGTTGAGTGGGGCGTCCTGCGCGTTACCCGCCGCCGACCCGTCCGCGTGGAGGCCGCCTAAATGGCGCCCGGGAATCACGTCGGGAAAACCGAGCTCCGCGGGGACGTCTCGACGGATCTCGCGCAGGCGCTCGACGCGATCGCTCTCTCGCGGGACATGACCCGACACGCCTTCGTTGTCGAGGTGCTTGAGAGGGAAGTCCGTCGAATAGCTCATGAGCTCATTGTTTTGCAGCGGACGACGCGAGGCAATCCGTACTTTTCGGAGTCCGCCGGAGGCGGCTCGGAGTCATGAAAGGGGAACCAATGAACAGCGAAGCGAACGCGGCACCGACCGCGGATTTCACGGGCGCGGCGCGCGCCTATCTCGAGGGCTTTGCGCGCCAGCGCGCAGAGGCCTTCTCCCCGGAGGAGGTCGTCGAGCGAGCCGCGGCCGACGGGATCGTCGCGCACGACCCGCGCTCGTGGGGCCGGATCTTCTCCGACGCCGCTCGCGACGGGCTGATCCGCCGCGCCGGCCTTTTCGCTCGCCGCACCTCGAACGGCTCGATCCGCCCGGGGTGGTGCCGAGCATGAGTTTGCGCGCGACGGCTAGGGTAGCTCCCGAAATGAGGTTTTCCCCCCTTGGCCTCCGCCGTCGCGCCTTTTCTTCCGAGGGGCATGGAAGGGGGATGCGGTGAACTACTACCAATTCCACATAGGCGACTATGCGGGGCACACGAGGCACCTCTCGCTGATGGAGGATCTCGCCTATCGCCGTCTGCTCGACGCCTACTACCTCGCCGAGCGGCCGCTCAACGGGCGTTCAACGGACGTTGCTCGGGCGATCGGTATGAGAGATCAGATCGAGGCGGTCGAGTACGTCCTCGAGACGTTCTTTGAGGCCGACGGCGATGCGTGGCGTAACAAGCGCGCGGATGCCGAGATTGCTCACTTTATAAGCAAGCGCGAGCAGGCGTCGAACGCCGGTAAGGCGTCCGCTCAACGTCGGTTGAACGGGCGTTCAACGTCCGTTGACGAAAGCGCAGCGGACGTTCAACCAACCAATAACCAAGAACCAATAACCATAGAAACAACTTCTGACGAAGTTGTTATGCGCGACGAGCCGAAAAAACGGGCGGCGAAAAAGTGCCCCGAGGCCTTCGTCGTCGACGACGAGCTCCGCGAGTGGGCCTCCGCCTCCGCTCCCCTCGTCGATCTCGACGACGAGACCGCTCGCTTCCGCGATCACACCTTCGCCCGCGCTCTCGTCGATTGGCGCGGCGCGTGGCGGAACTGGATCCGGCGGGCGCAAGACCAGCGCGCGGTTAGGCCGTCGCCTCGGCCTGCCGCTGCGCCGTCAGAGACCGCGTACCAGAGGACGCAGCGCGAGACGATCGCCGCGCTCGCCCCCGGAGTCGCGCGTCGCCCCGCGACCGTCTCCCCGATCTTCCCGACCTTTATCGACGCCGAGGACTTGCACCATGTCGCTGCCATCGAAAGCCGTTGACCGCCTTTTCGACCGCCTCTCCCTGACCTACGGGGCGCGCTTCTCCGAGCTTTACTCCGCGGTCGACCCGAACGCCGTCCGCTCGCTGTGGGCCCACGAGCTCGCGCCCTTCGCGGGATCTCTGCATCGGGTCGCTTGGGCTCTGGAAAACCTGCCGCCCCGCTGCCCGAACGTGATCGAGTTCAAGCAACTGTGCCGCGCCGCCCCCGCCCCCGAGACGCCGGCGCTCCCCGAGCCGAAGGCAGACCCCGCCCGCCTGAAGGCCGAGCTCGCGAAGCTCGGCGAGACCCGCGCCCGGGTAGAGGCCGCCCCGAGATCCTCCGGCCGCGATTGGGCGCGCCGGATCATCGGTCGCGCCGATTCGGGGGAAAAGATCAACCCGACGACCCTCCGCTTTGCCCGCGAGGCGATGGTGGGCTATGCGTGATGCCCTGCGAGTGCTGCCTCGCGGCCCGGGAGGCGCCCGCGCATCGGATGTTCTCCCCCGCCTGCCTCTGGTGCGGGGCGCGGCTGATTCAGTCGCTCGCGGGGCTGCGGAACGCTCACAACCGGCGCGAGGAGATCGGGGAGCGACGTCGCGCCGTTCTCTCCGGCTGGATGGCCTATGGGCACGACGAGACGGAGCTCCGCCGGCTAGCGAAGGGGCCGCGACCGCTCGAGCCCGAGCCGGCCGCGTCCTCGAGCGAACCGCGAAAAGCTGGGCGGAGGCGCTGACATGAGGCCGCGCTACGAATCCGAAGGCGACCGCCGCCTCGAGCTCGAGGTGATCGAGACCGTCGCCGGGCTCGCGAAGCTCTCGCCTTGGAAGCTCCCCCCGCTCGCTCACGCCGATTTCGCGCTAAACCGCGGCGGCCGGACGGTCGCGCTCGCCGAGGTGAAAGTCCGCCGGAGGCACTTCGAGCCGCTTTTCCTCTCGCTCGAAAAGGTGCTTGAGCTCCAGAGGTATGCGGCGGCGGGGATCAAGTGCCGGGTGCTTTTCGCGACCCCCGCCGGGATCTTCTCGAAGGCGATCGAGCCCGGATCCGTCGGCGGCTGGATCGCCCCCGGCGGCCGCTCGGATCGCGGAGATCGGTCGGATCGGGAGCTCATGGTTCACTTCGGCGACCTCGTCGTCGATGGTCGCGTGGTCGAGCGACACGATCGGCCGGCGAGGGTCTGCGACTCCCGCCCCGAGTGGTTTTCTTCCGAGGGGGTGCCCGCATGAGCTCGATGCGCTGCGCGATCTGCCACCGGGTAACGATGTTCCCCGCCTGCTTCGTCGGCTCCGAGCCGATCGGCCCGACCTGCGCGAAGAAAACGGGCATAGCGCGATTTGCTACCCCTGCGCGTAGGGTAGGAGCGACCGCATCGAGATCGGGGCGCGTAGGCCCGAAAAACGCGGTCGCCGGGCGTTGCGCGCGGACGCTCGACCTATTTGCGGAGGTCGACGCATGACGCCCCCAATCCTGACGGTCTCCCTCCCTTGGCCTCCGGCGACGCTCTCGCCGAACGCCCGCGGGCATTGGAGCACGAAGTCGAGAGCGGCCCGGAAGTATCGGGCGCTCTGCTCGTGGCTCGCCGCCGGCGAGATCTCGGCCCGAGGTCGCTCCGCGATACCGCTCGACGCGCGAGTTCATGTCGACCTGACTTTCTACGGACGGACGCTAGGCCGCTACGACCTCGATAACGCGCTCGCCCGCATGAAGTCGGGGCTCGACGGTCTCGCCGACGCCCTCCGGGTCGACGACTCGAGGTTCGAGATCAGTTTTCGCAAGTCACCGCCCGGGACGAAGGGCGGATTCATCAACGTGGAGGTAACGATCCTATGAAAACGACGGCAAACCAACTGCTGAATAAGGCGGCGACGCACATGAGCAACCGGGCGGCGACTTACGACAAGCCGGCGGGCGAGCGCTCTATGCGGCAGACGGTCGCGGCTTTCAACGCGATTACGGGCGTGGGTCTAACGCCGGCTCAAGGCTGGCTACTTATGACCCTGCTGAAGTTCGTCCGAGACCAGACCCGGGAGGCTCCGCATATCGACTCGGTCGAGGACGCGGTCGCATACGCCTCGCTATACGGCGAGGAGCGGCTCTCGGATTGGCCCGACGCCCCGCCTCCCCGCGGAGGATCGGGTAACGAGTGGAACACGGATGAGGGAGCCGTTTGATATGACGAACGCAAAAAAGAACCAAGGCCGGACGACGATCGAATACCTCGCGCTCGAGAGCTTGATCCCCTACGCGCGGAACAGCCGGACGCACTCGGACGCGCAGGTCGCGCAGATCGCGGCCTCGATTCGCGAGTTTGGCTTCACCAATCCGGTGCTCGTCGACGACGAGGGCGGAATCATCGCGGGCCACGGCCGAGTCATGGCGGCCCGAAAGCTCGGGCTCTCCGAGGTGCCTTGCATCGTCCTCGGCCACCTGACCGAGACGCAGCGCCGGGCGTATGTGATCGCGGATAACAAGCTCGCTCTTAATTCCGGCTGGGATGAGGAGATGCTCAAGCTCGAGCTCGAGGACTTGGAGAGCCTCGGCTTCGACCTGACCCTGACCGGCTTCGACCGCGGCGAGCTTCTCGGCGCGGAGGTCGACGACCCCGAGAGCCCGGACGACTTCGACGAGATCGACGAGAGCCTCGAAACCGAGCACCGCTGCCCGAAATGCGGATACGAGTGGAGCGGGAAGTCGTCGTGAAGCCCGCATACCGCGTCCCAACAATGGCGGAGGTCAACGCCCTCCCGTGGAACGGCTACACCGTCGCGTCGACATTCTCCGGCGGCGGCGGCTCCTGTACCGGCTACCGCATGGCCGGCTACCGCGTCGCCTACGCCAACGAGTTCATCGAGAGCGCGCGGGAGACGTACAAGGCGAACCACGCGGCGAGTTTTCTCGATCCGCGGGACATTCGGCAGGTAACGCCGGAGAGCGTCCTCGAGGCGATCGGCATAAAGGCCGGCGAGCTCGACCTTTTCGACGGCTCCCCCCCTTGCTCCGCTTTTTCGACCGCAGGCGCCCGCGAAAAGGGCTGGGGGAAGGCGAAGGGCTACTCGGACGACGCGACGCAGGTCGTCGACGACCTCTTTTTTGAGTACGCCCGCCTGCTTCGCGGTATCCGCCCGAAGGTCTTTGTCGCCGAGAACGTCTCGGGGCTCGTTAAGGGGACGGCGAAGGGCTATTTCAAGCTGATCCTCGAGGAGCTCCGCTCGTGCGGCTACGACGTCCGCGCCGCGCTCCTAGATGCGAAATGGCTCGGCGTCCCGCAGTCCCGCTCTCGCCTGATCTTCGTCGGCGTCCGATCGGATCTCGGGGTCGCGCCGTCGCACCCGAAGCCGCTCCAGTACCTCTACACGATCCGGGACGCGATCGAGGGACTCGAGGCGCCGGTCGAGGCCGACTCCCGCATGGATCGCTACGCCGTCGCCGGGGAGTGGCGCAAGCTCGCCCCGGGCGGGCAGTCGGAAAAGTATTTCCAGCTCGTTCGCTCGCACCCGGATAAGCCGGTCGGGACGATTACGGCGACGGCGGGGCAGGCCGGGGCGGCGTCCGTCTCTCATCCGTGGGAGTGCCGGAAGTTCTCCGTCGCCGAGACGAAGCGGCTCTCGGGCTTCCCCGACGACTACGTCCTCGCGGGGGATTACCGGCAAAAGATCGAGAGGATGGGGCGCTCCGTCCCCCCTCTGATGATGCGCGCGGTCGCGGCGCACATTCGCGACCACATTCTCAGCAAGACGAGGTAAGCACATGGAAATCCCGACCGATTGGACGTTTAAGAACATCGAGGTCGCCGCGGGCTTCGATCGGCACGTTCGCGAGACGCTCCCGTGGTACGACCTCGTGACCGGCGCCGTCGCGCACGTTGCGCGCCACTACCTTCCGGCGGGCGGTCTCGTCTACGACGTCGGCGCATCGACCGGGAACGTCGGCCGCGCGCTCGACGAGGTGATTCGCTCCCGCTCCGCCCGCCTGATCGCAATCGACAACTCGCCGGAGATGGCGAACATCTACGCGGGGCCGGGTGAGATCGTCGTCGCCGACGCGCTCGAGTTCGAGTTCGAGCCCTTCGACGTCGCCGTCGCCATGCTCGTGATGATGTTCATGCCCCCGGCGGCCCGCCGCGCTTGGCTTCGCCGCCTCGTCGAGTCCGTAAAACCCGGCGGCGCCGTGATCGTCGTCGATAAGTGCGAGGGGCCGCACGGCTACCTCTCGACGGTTATGCATCGCCTGACGATCGCCGGGAAAGTCTCGACGGGCATCCGGCCAGAGGAGATCGTCGCGAAGGAGCTCTCGCTTTCGGGCGTTCAGCGGCCGATACCCGAGTCTTGGATGTCCTTCGCCGTCCCCGGCGCGCACGAGTTTTTCCGCTTCGGCGAGTTCGCCGGCTGGGTCATTACCCGAGGCGAGTAACGATGACGACGAAGAAACCCGAGACCGCGAAGCCCGCGGCGCCCAAGGCGAGGGCTAAGTCGCCGGCCGCCCCGGCTAAGAAGTCGGGCCGAGGAGGGGCTCGACCGGGGGCGGGTAAGCCGCCTTTTAAGCCGACGGAGAAGGAGCGGGCGCAGGTCGAGACGCTCGCCGGATTCGGGCTCCCGATCCGGCAGATCGCGGCGCTGATCCGCGACGGCGTCGCCGCCGATACGGTGCTTAAGTATTTCGGCCCGGAGCTCGAGCGCGGGAAGGCGAAGGCGAGCGCGAAGGTCGCGCAGACGCTGTTCCAGAAGGCGCTCGGGGGGGATACGACCGCAATGATCTGGTGGACAAAGTCGCAAATGAAGTGGAGCGAGCGCGTCGAGGTTACGGGCGCCGACGGCGCGGCCGTCCGGACGGAGGTCGAGAAGCTCCCCGCCCGCGTTGAGGAGGCTCTCGAGCGTGTCCTCGGCCTTTTCTGAAATCGCCGGCGCCGACGCAGGCCTAGCCCGAGAGGCGGCCCGGCGGAGCCTCTACGCCTTTAGCCGCTGGATGTTCCTCGCTCGCCGGGGCTACCGCTGGCAACGGGCGGGGCATCACGAGGCGATCTGCGCCGCCCTGATGCGCGTCTACCGCGGGGAGACGAGGCGGCTCATCATCAACGTGCCGCCCCGCTACTCGAAAACCGAGCTCGCGGTCGTGAACTTCATCGCTTGGGCGCTCGGCCAGAGCCCCGACGCGGAGTTCATCCACACCTCGTATTCGGCGACGCTCGCGTCGAATAACGCCGGGGCGATCCGGGCGCTAGTCCAGCACGAGGAGTACCGCGCCCTGTTCCCCGCGACCGAGCTCGCGACGGAGGCGCAGCATCATTGGCGGACGACCTCCGGCGGTGTCCTCTACGCGGTCGGCGCGGGCGGGACGATTACGGGCTTCGGCGCCGGGAAGATGCGCGACGGCTTCGGCGGGGCGATCATCATCGACGACCCGCATAAGGCGGACGAGGCCCGCTCGGATGTGATCCGGCAGGGCGTGATCGAGTGGTTTCAGAACACGCTCGAGAGCCGGAAAAACTCGCCGGAGACGCCGATCGTGCTCATCATGCAGCGGCTGCACGAGAAGGATCTCTCGGGCTGGCTCCTCGGCGGCGGGAACGGCGAGCGATGGGAGCATCTCTGCCTCTCGGCGTGGGCGGACGAGGCCGAGGGCCGCCCGCTCTGGCCGGAGAAGCACTCGGCGGAGGAGCTCCGCCGGATGGAGGAGGCGAGCCCCTATGTTTTCGCGGGGCAGTACCGGCAGAGGCCGGCGCCGCCCGCCGGGGGGATGTTTAAGCCCGACCGGATCGAGGTCGTCGACGCGCTCCCGTCCGCGGTCTCGTGGGTGCGCGGCTGGGACTTGGCGAGCACGGAGGCGAGGCAGGGTGCCGACCCCGATTGGACGGCCGGCGTTCGCCTCGGTCGACTCGCGGACGGGCGCTACATCGTCGGGGACGTTACCCGCTTGCGCGAGAGCCCCGACGGCCGCGACGCCGCGATCCGTAACGCGGCCGCGAGAGATGGTAAGGCGACGCGGATCTCGATCCCGCAGGATCCGGGGCAGGCGGGGAAGTCGCAAGTCCTCGCCTTCGCGCGGCTCCTCGCGGGCTACCCGCTGCACACAAGCCCGGAGTCGGGGGACAAGATCACGAGGGCGGAGGCCTTCGCGGCGCAGGTCAACGTCGGGAACGTCCTGATGCTCCGCGGCGAATGGAATGACGCCTACACGGGCGAGCTTCGGATGTTTCCGAACGGGGCGCACGACGATCAGGTCGACGGCTCGAGCCGGGCCTTCTCGGCGCTCCTCGAGGCTCGGACGCCTAGCGTCGCTGCGACGAGGATCGCCGGACTATGAGGCGCGCCCCTATGAGCGCCGGCCGCCCGGCGGAACAGAAAACGGAGGAGCCCAAGCCTATGACGACGACTATCTGCGCGCCGACGCCGGCCGCTCCCGCGATGACGCTGATCGAGGCCGTCTACTCGCTCGCCCCGGGCGCGGTAGAGCGGGCGAGGAGGCTAGAACACGCGGCGCGACTCCTCCGCTCCGGCTCGACCCGGCGCGAGGCCGCGCGACTCCTGCGCGACCGCTACGGATGCTCGCAGCCGACCGCTTGGCGCATCGTCGACGCGGCGGCGGATCTGACTATTATCGAAAGCCCGAGCGGGCGGAAAGGGTAGAGCGATGCTCACGCCAGAGGAGGAGGGGCGCGTCCTAAACGGCGCCGCGGTCTCGATCGACGCCGAGGCCTATCGAGCTTACGAGCGAGTGCTCTCCGAGATCCGCCGAGGCGTACCCGCGAGGACGGCGGTCGATAACGTGATCGCCGCCTACACGGGGGGCGTCGCCGAGACGGTAGCCGGAGGGCTCTCGAAGATCATGGGGGCGGCCGTCGGATCCGCCTCCGTCCTCGATATGCGCGTCGGCGACTTAACGCTCTCCTCGAGGCTCTACGCGCTCTCGGACGAGGTCGGGGCGACGGTCTCGGGGATCGTCGACCGACACGCAAAGGGGTTTACGCAGGCGCGGACGCTCGCGCTCGAGATCTTCGAGGGCTACGGCTTCCGGAAGGACGAGCCTCTCGTGATCTCCCCCCGAAACCCGGTGCTCCCGAAGTATCTTCGCGAGGATCTCCTGACCGACGTCGGCCTCCGGGGCGATCTCGCTCGGCTTTACGCGAGGATTCAGGCCTCGAATCTAAGGTCGCCGAGCCTTCGGGCGGCCTATCTCCAGATGCTCGACGCGATCGAGGAGGGGCCGGGGTCGGATCTTCTCGGTCGCAAGCTCGAGGTCGCCTATTACGAGAAGGTGCGCTACTACGCGAACCGGATCGCGCAGACGGAGCTCCATAGGGCTTACGCGCAGAGGCAGGCAGAGGAGCTCATGCGCGACTCCGGCGTCGGGGTCGTTCAGTGGCGGATGAGCCCTACCCATCCGGAGGTCGACATTTGCGACTTCTTCGCTCGCGCTAACCTCTACGGGCTCGGCCCGGGCCTCTATCCGAAGGGCTCGGCGCCGGTAGCGCCCGCTCATCCTCACTGCCGCTGCTACCTAAAACCCCGGACGGATCTCCCGCTATCGCTCGCGGGCCGCCTCTCTCCCGACGCCGGCCGCGATTGGCTCTCCGCGCTCTCTCCGCAGGACGCCGCGCGGGTCATGGGCTCCCGTGCGAAGGCCGACGCCGTCCTATCCGGCGGCGCCGACCCTTGGGCCGCCTATAACTCGGGGATCCTGCGCGACGCCTACCGGGTCTCGACCGTCGAGGAGATCGCGGCCCTTCGTATGCTCGGCGCCCCGGATGTAAGCGCGGAGATCGTCGAGCAATTCTGGAATCCGACGACGAAGGCGGGGGCGTGGCACGAGGCGAGCTTCGCGGAGGGAGATCGCCGCCTCGCCGCCCTGATCCGCCGGGTCGGCGACCCCGGCGATGTAAAACTAACCCCCGGGACGGGCGCCTACGCCCGGCACTCGGCTTACATCGAAATGGACTCCGAGAAGATCGCGGAGCTCCGCGGGCAGTCGGTGTGGCGGCACGAGTACGGGCATCACATAGATGGGCAGATATCGGGCCGGCCCTTCGCCTACCGGAGCTCGGCGGCCGACTTCGATGCGGCGATTAAAGCGGACTCGCGCAGCATGGTGCGCGACTCGGCGGCGGGTAATCTCTACGCGGCGACGAACAAAAAGCGATACGAGGCGATCGTAAACGCGCGGGCCGCGGCGATCAACGAGGTTAAGGCGCTCGAGTCGACCGAGGCTCGGGTCGAGTACCTGAGAGGCCGCTTCTCCGCGGTCGGGATCGACTTCGAGGCCTTCCGCGCGACGATGGAGCGTCACTCGGATTTCGCGACGACCCTTAACGGGGTCGGGCTCCATTCGCGATACGCGCAGATCGCGACCGCTCTCGATATGAGGGACGCGCAGAGCTTTCTCGACCTCGTTATGGGGACGCGGGGCTCCGCAGAGGCGGCAATATCGGGCCGCAAGGGCTCGCTCGGCGAGCTCTCCGATCTGATCGGGAGCGTGACCTTAAATAAGGTCGGCGGCCTGAACCAGAACGGCTGGGGGCACTCCGACGCCTACTACAAAAAAGCGTCATTCATGCGCGGGACTGAGACCTTCGCGGATCTCTCGGCGCTGCACGGCGACGCGAACTACCCGGTATGGGATAAAGTCCTCGACCGATTCGTTCCTCAGACGAACGCGCTTTTCAAGGGGGTACTCGATGGCAATCCGTGACGATCTAGCGGCCGCGCTCGCCGCTTACGAGCTCCGCTTCGGCGAGCCCCTCGACTTCCCTCCGTTCGATCTCGGTCACGTCGCGCTCTCGCTCGAGGACTTCGTCGAGATCGCTCGGGAGGCCGTGCGCGAGGGCTCGCCCGTCGATTGGGCGCGACGATACCCCGCGCTACCCCCCTCGGCCGTCTCTTAGCCCTCGAGGAGCTCGAAGCGGGCCGCCATGAGCTTATAGGTGTCGAGCCGATCCTCGTCCGTGATCGTCTCGACGTATCGGGCGCCGAGGATAGAGAGCGCGGAGCGGATCTCGCGCTCGAGATCGAATAGCGCGCCGTAGACCGCCTCGAGGCCGCCGGCCTCCGTCGCCGTTCGCTTAACCCCGAAGTAGACGAGGGCGTCGATCGTCCTCCGGCCGTAGGGTTTCCCGCCCGTCAGGCGAGAGGGTACGACGCGGACGAGCGGGTAGTCCGCGGGAGAGATCCCGGCCTCGAGTCCTACCTTGCAGGACGCGACCCCGGGGATCGCGGCGAGTGCGTTGCGGGCCGCCTCGAGGGCGTTCATGGTCGTGGTCGTCATCTCTTAGCCTCGCTCGAGCGGGATAGAGAAGATCGTCGCGGGGCGTCCGGCCGTCGTCTCGATCGCGGCGCGGGCCGAGGCGAGCGCCGAGTCGTACTCCTTCCGGTAGTGCTTGAGCTTCTCGCCGAAAAGATCCTCCGGGTCTCCCTGATGGTCGAGGCAGGCCGTTACATAGGCTCGCAGGACGGCGAGGCGGTCGCGCCACGGCGCGGGGAAGGTCGCGATCTCGTCGATCTCGGCGTAGGCGCGCTCCTCTCGGTCGTCGTCGACGAAGGTCGAGAGATAGGCGTCGGTGTAGGTCAGATTCGGCATGGTCAGGCTGCTCCTTTCAGGGCTCGGTCTACGATGGTTGAAAACTGTGCGATCGCGGCTTCCGCGGCTCGGACGATGTATGGGTCGCCGACGTACCCGGGATGGTTAACCTTCGTCGCGAAGGCGAAGGCGCCGCCGGGGCCGACCCAACGGAGGGCTCGCTTGTTCTTCGGCCGGATCTCGTGCGGCCGGGTGCCGAAGTTGACGAAAAGCGCGTGAGGCGCCCTCTGCGGATCGTGTCCGACCGCTCGCCCCGTCTTGTCCGCGAGCTCCCGGTTGTAGAGCGACTGAAGGAGCGCCCCCGTCCCGCCGGGCTTCGAGTGGCTCCTCGCCCCATCCTCTGCGACGTCGTAGACGATGGCCGCCATTTGCCGGACGACCTCGCTCGCGACCGCGGCCGGTATGTCCGCGATAACCTTCGCCCCGTCGATCCCGCTGATGGTGATTTTCATGATTTACTCTATCGTGAACTCGACAAGCGCGCCCGCGTATTGCACGGTGATTGCGCTTCTTTCGTATGACCTCGAGGCGCCCGTAATCTTTTCGACGACCGTTACTCTCTCGGGCATAGGGTTTACGTTGAAATAATCGAAGGCTTCGAGCGTGTTCATGCTTTTCTCGATGTTGTAACCCGTCGCAAACGGATATGGCCCATATCCAGCGGGGCCGCTACAGTTAGCCCAGCCGAGTACAACGTGGGATTCCCAGTAAGTAAACCCCCAGTTCGATTCCGGGCCGTAATTCGGTCGCAGTTCATAGCCGTAGCTCGGGCCGCCGGTGGCGTAGTCGGGCGCGTCGATATTGTTAGGCGGCGCAATCCATAGATCGGCGCGATAGCCATACTGACCCCATGAAAAGCCACTGCCTGATATGCCGAAGGCGTCGCCGTTAGACCACGCGCCTTGCCACCAATAGAATTGACCGTATAGCTTAGAGTCTTGAGGTACTCTAATTGCCACCTGCGGATTGCTGCTATTGCAGCTCGTTGCTCCGTCGTAGTTGTAGGTTTTGACTCCGCCTGATACCGATACCGCCCCGTGTCGAGCGGAGCTCCAGCCTCCGTTATAGTAGTTAATGTCCTCATTGATCTGGATAGCTACTTTTGTTGGCCACGTTATGCCGGTCACAATGTTCGCGTGAGCCGTGATGTTTTGGGCGACCTCCAAGTCTTTTCGTACAAAAACAAAAGGCGCCCCGTCTGACCAGTTAAGTAGCCCCGCCTGCGGATCCGTAAGCACGACCTGAACCTCCGCTCCGTCCGTTCCTTTGATGACCGTCTGCGGTGTGGGCCCGCTTATGTAGGCGTAGCTTGTGTCCGTCGTGTAAATAAGCGTCAGGAGCTTGCACTCCTTGGGGTTTTCTGCAAAGCCGATGACGGTCGGCGAGGCGAAGTCGGGGCCGCCGAACTTGACGACGACCTTATCGCCGGGCTCGAAAACCTTAGCGTTGCACTCCTGATAGACGACCGGCACGGACGAGAGGGTTTGATACTCGAAGCCCTCCGGCTCGCGGCTCGCAGGCGTAACCCCGGAGATCGTCACCGTCGCCGTATCCGTCTGGTCGTCCTTGCTCGTTAGCGTCCCGACGCAGTAGCTCGGCGAGCGATTCGCGACGTAGAGGAATTGGAGCGTGTTCATAATCGACTCTGCCGTCGTCATAGCCCCTAGTGGCCTCTGAACGTGGTCGCGCGCCTCGTCGTATGCCGCCTCGTTTTCGTAGCTCGGCAATATGTTGATGTGCGGGGCCGGCAACTCGAGATCCGCGTTGCCGATTTCCGTCCCTTTCGCGCCGTAGCTCTCGGTCGTGCCGACGACCGTCCCGGCCGGGATCGGGCCGAAGTCGTCGTGAGGATAGTCGACGGCCCAGATCTGCATCGACTCGAACTCGCTATCGGTCGCCGTGCTCTGAAGCCTCCCGATCTCTCGGATAACGTCGAGCTCCTCGGCTTTAAGCATCGCGACGGCGGTCGCCCAAGTCGAGTATTCGATCGCCGCGGCGGTTTTTTTCCTCAAAAGCTCGGCGGCTTTTGATTTGAGAGACGACTCGCTTCCGCAGTTAATGCGGGCGCACTCGGCCCAATCGTCGATGGCCTCCGAGGTGAGCGAGACGTAGTAGGAGACCCGATTGCTCGCCTCCGCCTTCTTGTCGGCCGCGCCCCCGGGCTGATAGAGCTCGAGCTCGATCTCCCCCCTCCGCTTATCGAGCTCGTCGAGTCGCTTCTTCGCCGCCTCGACGTCGCGCCAGTAAACGGCGTCGTACAAGCCGCCGCCGAGGTGTGAGTTAATTCGCGCTCTACCCATAGCTCGCCTCTGTAGCCCCGGCGCCTTCGGCCCGGAGGAAGGTTGTTACTCGCGTCAGGATCCGGCCGGCGTATAGGTCGCCGGCGACGACTAGGAGGTCGGGGGCTGCTCGAATCCCCCCTGTTCTACGCAAGGAGACGCGGGAGGGCGACCAAGTCACGCCGCCGGCTCGAACGCCGGACTCGACGCAGATCACGCGCCAAGCCCCGGTGGCCGCATCTCTGTGCTTAACCGTCTTGACCGTCGCCGACCAAACCCGCTCCGAGACGATCGAGCCCGACCCGTCGAGCTTCACTAGGCGGATGGTCAGGACTTCGCTTGTCGATACTGGCGCCGCGCTCGAGTGAGCCGCGAGCTCGATCGTATTTCCCGCGTAAAGATCCCGCCGGATCGAGACCTCGGAGAGCCGCAGGGTCTCTCCGGAGTCGGTCTCGACGAGGAGGCGCTCGCCGATCGAGGCTAGGATCCGGGCTGCGGCGGGCCAAGCGAGCGATAGGCCGGAGAGCCGACGGGCCGCCGGCCCCGGCGTCGTCGTAACGTAGGCGGAGCCGCCGGGCTTGACGCCGCCAGAGGGGCTCCAGACAAAAACGGCCGCAGTCGCCGGGGGGATCGAGGGCGCCGTGCCTCCTAGTGTCGCGCCGCCCGAAGGAGTAAAGCCGTAAACCGTTGCGCCGCCTAGTGTTGCGACGGAGACATGAGCGTGATGGTATGTCGTCGTGAATTGCGACGTAAACGCATAGCCGGAAGTCTCCTGCGTGTTTGACGATCGCGTGCCGGCGGAGTACCGGAAGGCCATTCGGACGGCGCAAGAAGTCTGGCCGCCGCCTCCCGCGTAAACGCCGCCGAGGACTTTCCAGTTTGGCCCTCCTCCGTATGAGATCGAAGTCCCCGACGCTTTTATCGTTAGCTGAGTGCTGGACGTTGATCCCGTCGGCGTGTAGTAGAAGGGCGTCGAGGTCAGCAGGGTTCCCGCCACTTGGTTAAAAGGCGCATCGAATGGGTTTCCCCCGCTGTAGTTCCAATCGACGTTTTTGAAGAAATTAAGAACCGCCGCCTTCGATATGTTCGCCAGCGTGTCGCCCGAGAACGTCACGGTCACAGTGGTGGGGGAGCCCGTCGACCAGCGCCTCCAGAAAACTCTCAGTTTGCTATAGCTGTTGCTAGTGATCCCCGTTATCTCGTTCCAGCCGGAGGGGCAGACCGGGACGGCGACCCCCGCGGCAGAAACCCCCGACTGATCTGAGGCGACACACAAAAGCAGAAGCGTGTTGTCGTCTAGCCCGGAGGTTGTCCAGTTCAGTGTGACCGAGCCGATAGAGTCTTTCCTGAATCCCGTTACCTCCGCCTGAACCTGCCTAAGCCCTTGCTCCGAGAAGTTTGAAATCGAGATCGCGCTGCCAGCCGATAGCCCGCCTTCGGCCGTGTATTCGTATTGCCCGGGAGGATAGTAGGCTGTTGTCGCAGAGCCTCCGGCCGAGGCGCCTCCCTCCGACGCATATGTGGCATCTAGGCTCTCGATGACGGCGAAAAGGATCCATGCCGCCCCTGTGTTTGTCGTGCCGTCCCAGTTGTTTTGATAGTACAAATACCTGCCGGCATCGTTCGCGGGGGGGTTGAAGTTTGGCGCAGCAAAGCCGACGGAAATAGAAGCATCAGAACCGAGGATCGTCGAGGTTAGCTTTTGCTCGGAAAACCTGTTTGCTATCGGCCCGTTGTTGATCCAGTTCAGAGTGCTCGTCGCCGTCGGCGCGTCGTTCTGAAAGCCCGCGAGAAGCCCTACAACTGAGTTCGAGCTAGTTATGGAGTTCTGAAGGGTTACGCTGGTAAATGTCGTCGTTGTTTCGCCAAAGTTTCCCGGCACGGGGCCGGCGACGACTGCCGCGCCTGTTGTACTTCTTAGCGCGCCGATCAGTGCGCAGGTCGCGTCGCCAGAGCCGCCCCCGGTAAAGGTCACAACTGGTGCGGCATCTCCCGCCAAGTGGCGGCGATAAAAAACCTGAACCGTGTTCTCGGTGTTGAACCCGGCGAAGTTCATCACCGGAGCCCATCCGGCCGGGGTGTTCGCTGATGCTAGGTTTTCCCTTATGTACGCGAAAAGGAAAAGATGATCGCCCGCGACGATTCCGGGCGGCATCGTCGGCGCGACCGAGGCGTTGTTAGCCCACTGCTCCGTCCCCCAAGCTACAAAGTTAAGCATCGGAGCGCCTTATGCGTCTTGCTGGTCTTTCAGCGTCATCCTCGGCGTTATGCGGATTGCATCCCCGGAGGCTCCGACCGTGTAAGGGCCGTCCGTAAATCGCTCGGCCCACAAGATCGTGCCGGAGGTGGCGCCGACCACGTAGTAGCCGTAAACGGAGCCGAGCGCGCCGGTAAATGTCCAAGTCTGCTGCGCGTAGCTCCCGACCGCGGGGTCGCCGGAGACGACCGACCACGAGGCGCTCGCGAGAGACTTCGCCGCGTAGCCGCTACCGCTGGCCTCGGTAAAGCTGCCCGCCACCGAGGTTTCGATGGGCGTGTAGTTGTTCGTGTAGAGCTTTAGCGTCATCGCCTCGGGCGCCGTCTTGCCGAGCATCCACTCGAGGAGAAGCGCCTCGCCGGCGTTGGGGATTACGATTGCCATTTTTAGACCTCCGTCATGGTGATGCGAACCCGCCCGCGGGCGGGACTGATGAGATAGTCGACCTTCGTCGCCGTGTACGCGATCGTCCCGACGATGACCGTGTCTAGCGGGTAAACGTCGCTCGCCGGATGGATCTCCGCGACGACCGAGCCGTCGGAGAGCGTCCGCATAAGCCCGACGTCTTTTCGCGATAGCGTTACCGTCGCCGGCGTCGCGTAGGTCTGCTGCCGATACCCCGAGAGCGTGATCGTCGAGCTCTGAGCGCCCTGATAGACCGCGTCCCGGTCTCGATTGAAGTACCCCCACTCGACGCCGGCTCGATAGATCCGGACGGTATCCGTCGGCCGGGAGGCGAGGGACTCGGTTAGGGTCGCCGCGTATGGGACGCTGATCGCGTGGTAGCTCGGCGAGGCGTTCCGGAGGTTTACCGTTAGCGTCGCGAGGGGTAGCGCGACCGGGTTCGACGTCCCGAGGTAGGCCGTCCAGATCGGGGCGATCATGCCGAGACCTCGAACTCTAGGACGGCTCCGTCGACGATCGAGGCCGATAGCTCTTGAAGATCGACCGAGCGCAGGAGCCAGAGGGCGCGAGACCCGCCGGCGGGTATGGCGAGCTCCGCCGATGATCCGAAGGATAGCCCGGCCGGGCTCGCCGGCGTCGGGGAGCCGGCCGCCGCCGCGGCGGCGATCGAGACCGAGGAGCCGGCCGCCTGCGCGATTACGCGAGCCGTAACCGTGACCGCCGTTCCCGCGTCGGAGCGGAGATAAACGCAGCGATAGACGTCGCTCGCGGGATACGAGGAGATCGCCGGGAAAAGCGCCTCGGACGGCGCCGGACTCGCCGAGATCCCGCTCGATGACGTCCCCGACGGGATGAGCGCCGGGTTTACCGAGGCGCGGAGGTAGGCGCCGCCGCAATAGAGGTCGAGCGTCGTCGGCGACCCGGGCGCCGCGTAGCCCGTATTCCCGCGAGCCCCCGTCGTCTGCCCCGCCGGGTAGCCGTAGGCGGAGAAGGTGATCGACGCGGCCCCCGAGGCGAGCTTCTCGACGACGATCGCCGCGGAGAGGCTCGAGAGTCCGTCGTCGACGGCGAGGCCGGCGCAGGAGACGAGCGAGACGCCCGCGATCGCGGAGAGGAGCGCCGCCTGTTGGAGCGGAACGGCGACCGAGCTCTCGGCCCCGCCCGTACTGAGCGCCGCGTCTGCGTTCGAGGCTCCGCCGGAGTAGTAGGCGGAGATCAAAGCGTCGCCCCTCCGGTGATAAGGAGCGAGATCGTCGCGACCGACCCGGTTTGAACGTACCGCTCCGGCGTCGCGCGATAGGCGCCGTCGGGGAGCATGAGGATTACGGAGTCGTAGAGCTCGACGATCTGCTTCGCGACCTCGTGCGTCTCCCTCGGCTGATCCGATAGGTCGACGCGAACCGTCCGGTCGGCGTGAGAGAAGCCCCCGTCGACGACGAAGGCGCCCCCGTCGAGCGTCGCCGTCCGCTGAACGCGGCGCGACCAATCGCCGAGGCTCGACCGCTCCTCGGAGACGTAGAGGAGGAGGGCGCCGTCCGGATCTGCGGTCGGCGTACTGATAGCGATTGGAATCATGCGAGACCCCCGACGATGAGATCGCCGCCCTCTTGCGAGAGCTTGATCTGGATTTCCTTAAATAGCTCCCACATAATCCCCTCGAGGTGGGGCTGGAGGCCGTCCGCGTTAACCGTAAGGATCGGGTTCCCCGACTGAATCGCGGCCGTCTTGGCCCGCATATAGTCCGCGTAGGCGTCGATCTGCTTTAGCTGCGCCTTGTGCATCTCCTCGATCCGCTCGTTCGCATCGTTGATGAGCTGCATCCGGAAGCGATCGCCCGATGAGTAGCCGTCGGTTATCTGCCCCGCAAGCTCGCCGATCAGTCCGACGTCGGCCTGATACATCTCCGAGAGGTTGGTAAGCAGACGCTCCGCGACTTGCGCGTTAGCCTCGACCTCCGCTATGTCGAGCTCGAACTTTGCCTCGATGAGCGCGATCCGCTCGTTCGATGCGATCTCGAGGAGCTTGAGCTCATACTCCCGCGCGGCCTCGGCGGCCTTCTCCGACTCCTCGGCCGCTTTTTTCGTCGCCTCCGCGACCTTGTCGATCTGCTCCTTCGTCTGACCGCCCGCGACCCATAGGCCATCAAACTTGACCTGAACCGCGTTGATCGCCGCCGCGTACTCGTCCGCGTCGATCTTCCCGGCCTGAAACAAGTCCTCGATCTGGAACCGGAGGTCGTCGAGCGCCTTCGCCCCGGTCGGGCCGTCCGAGATCTTGTCGAGCGTAACGAGCAGGCCGGAGAGGATCTGGTCGCCCGTGACGAGCGGGTTAGACGCGAGCCGATTGAAGGCGTCGATCACGAGCTCGATCGGCTTCTCGAGCTGCTTCGGGTCGAGTCCGAGCTCTTTTAAGGCGGAGGCGAGCGCCTTCTGCGCGTCCTGCAAGGAGCCGACGCTCGTCTCGGCGTCGTCCATCGCTTCGGCGGTCTTTTTCCCCGCGCTCTCCCCCGCGTCGCCCGCCTTGTCGGACTCCTCGCGGAAGAAGATCATCTGATCGCGCGCCGCCTTCGTCTTGTCCCCCGCGTCGAGCATCGCTTGCTCGATCGCGTCGCCGACGCTCGTAAAGTCGCCCGTCGCGAGGGCGCCCGCGATGATGCCGATAACCTCCCCGAGAAGCTCGAACGACGCGACGGCCCCGACGACCGCGGCGGTCGCGACGCGAACCCCCTCCGTGATTGCCGTAAAAACCCCCGACTCGCCGAGGACGAGATAGGCGTCGTTGAGCCCATTCTTCATACGGTTCAGCTCGTTGGTGAACGTATTGAAGTCGACGCCGGCGAGGTCGGCGTTCAGGCTCTGCGCGAAGGTGTAGATCTCCTCCGCGCCGATCTGCCCGGCCGAAATCATGTCGTAAAGCTCGGCCGTCGTAACGCCTAAGCTCTCGGAGAACTTGCCGAAAAAGCCCGGGATCCGCTCGGCGACGCCTTTTAGATCTTCGAGCTCATATTTGCCCTTGCTGATGCCCTGCTGAAGCTGGGTCAGCGCGCCGGAGACGTCGGCGGAGGAGAGGCCGAGGGCCGACATGGTGCCGACGAAGGCCTCGAAAACCTCCTTGGCCTTCTCGCCCTCTAGGGTCGTCCCGACGCTCGCGGAGTACCACTTCCCGTAGGCCTCCGCCGTCGACGTGATCTCGAGGCCGAGCCGGTTCGCGACGCCCCGGAGGTAGTCGTACTCCGCCGCCGCCGCCTCCGAGGAGCCGGTCGCGTATTCGATCGTCTTAAGGAACGACTCGGCCGCGACGTTCGCGTCGATAAACTCCTTGACGACGACCGCCGCCGCTAGGGTCTTAAATGCGGTCGCGAGGCCGTCGACCATCGACTCCTTGCCGGATAGATCGTCGAGCCCTTTGCCGACGCCCTCGATCTCCGGAGCCGCGCCCGATGCGGCGCCCTCGAGATCGTCGAGCTTGCCCGTGATCCCCGATAACGGTGCGCTGGCGTTATCCGTCGCCTTGAGGACGATCTCGACGAGTTTCGATACGTCAGCCATTGGTCAGCGCCTCTTTATGTTCGTAGTAGATCGACCAGAGCGCGAGCTCGTCCATCGTCAAAAAGCCTTGCGGGAAAAGGTCGGGCCGGTGTTGGTAGAGAAACCCCCCTCGGAGCTCGCAGAGCCGGAGGCTCGCGATCAGTCCGGGGTCGCTTTCGAGGAGGGTCGCTGCTTTCCCCGGCTGCCGCCCGCCGCAGTGAGGTTCGTGATCCGGTTCGTTAGGTCGTAGAACTCGGTCGGATGCCACTCCGCGATCTTCGCCGCCGCCGCGTGGCTGATCGTCGGCGAGACGGAGCCGCAGACGAGCATCTCGATGCGTCGAGCGAGATCCGGCGGCGTATCCGCCGCGAGGCCGAGCGCCTGCCGGACGGCCGCGATCTCCTCCTTGCGCGTCGCGATCGCCTGCGCTACCGCGTCGACCGCCTTGCGCCGCGTCCCGGCCTCGAGCGACTTATTAAGCTCGGCGCCGGTCAGGCCGCGGATGACGATCACGGGATCCTCGCCCTCGGGGAAGAAATCCTCGAGGTAGGCGGCGGGCACTCGCTCCGTGCGCGCCTCGTACCGGGCCGCGAGAAAGCGGTCGACGTTGAAGCCGCTCGGCGCGGGCAGGCCTGCCGCCGTACTCATTACGCGACCTCGACCGCCGCCTTCGTGGCGCTGATGGTGCAGGCGGCGCGGATCTGGTCGCCCGCCGGGAAGGTGCGCGCGATACCGAGCTTGCCTTGCGTCAGGATGTAGGCGCTCTTGTAGCGGTCGGGGTAGAAGCGGAACCAGAGGGTCTCGTCTTTCTGACCGATCAGTGCGTCGCTTACGCCGTCGTCGAGATAAGCCGTGAACGACCCCTGTCCGAGCGACTTCGTCGTCGAGCCGAGTGTCGTCCCGTAGATCTGCGTCGAGCTTACCGAGTGCGAGGTCTCGGGCGGCACGAAGTCGCTCGCGAGGCTGATCTCGCCGAAGATCGGGGAGGCGTAGGAGGCATAGACCTTTTTCGCGACGCTGCCGGTGTGAATGGCGGGCAGGGCGGAGAGGAACGTGACGGTGCCGGCGTCGTAGTCCGCATTGAACAGCGGGAAGTTCGCCATCTCCGTATGGGTTCCGACGACCGCGTAGATCTGTGCCGCGGTGATAACGGCCGCCGTATTGCTCGCGACCCGTACTTGCGCGATCTCGATCGAGTCGACCGGGATCAGGGGAGGGCCGCCGGCCGCGCCGCGGGTCTCGGAGAAGGTCGTCGTCGCGCCGTCCGTACCGGCGACGACGGCGATCGCGCCCGCGGCGTTCAGCGTGATCGAGCAGATCTTCGCGACGGCGGTCGTCGGCCGAGTGATCGCCACGTTCGTTTGCGAGGCGAGCGAGGTTACGACGCCGTTTAAGTTGGCGGTCAGGGCGGCGACGTCGACGTTATTGTTCCCCGCTGCGGCGGCCGGGGTAACGGCGCCGCCGGTCAGGAGGCCATTCGGGCGGATTACGGGCGCATAGCCCGACTTGCCCGACCAGAGGGTCGCGGCCGACTCAAATACGGTGCGATCGCCCGAGTCGGTTAGGGCGGACATGGCGGTCGCCTGCTGTCCGGCTTCATACTCGAGCTTCGCGTTTTCTGCGGTTGCCATTGTGAGGGTTCCTTTACTGCTTCACGGGGGAAGCCGCCGCGGCGGCCTTCTTAGGCGCCTTGGCGGACTTTTCCGCAATGGGCTCGGCCTCCGTAGCCTCCGGCTGCTTCGGCGTATCCTCTGCGCCTTTCGGCGCCTCGGATGCTGCCGCGGCGAGGCGGCGGGCTCGGTTGAAGGCGGTCAGTCCCATTGCGGCGGCTCCTTCGCTTAGGCGTTCTTGTGCTTGAACGCGACGATCGGGATGTTCTTGACGTCGAACACGCGCTGCCAGTTCGTGCCGGTCGCGAGCTCGGCGCGGCTCGGGAAGGCGCCGGCGGCGGAGCCGATCCACTTCGTTCCGATCGGGTGCAGGACGAAGCGGCGACGCATCGCCATCACATCCTCGCCGGCCAGAATGTCGCGGTCGGTCTCGAGGTTCTCCGGGCCGATCTCGCGCTCGGCGTAGCCGACGACGCCGGAGCCGAACAGATAGGTCGTGTAGGTGCCCGTCGAGACGGGCAGGCCGTCGTCGACGATCACGCGCTTGCCCATATAGAACGGGATGCGGTCGGAGGCGCCGGAGCTTTTCTCGTAAACGATCAGATCCTTTTTCGCGAGATAGGCCTCGGTCGCCGAGTGCATGGCGACGGCGGTCAGGGAGCCTTTCGCGTCGCCGAGCAACTGAGTCGCGTCGATAAAGGTGTCCGCGTTAAAGGTGCGAGTCGCTTCGCTTACGCCGGCGGAGACGTCGGAGACCAAGCCGCTCATCGAGGCGGCGGCGAATACGCCGGTCAGGGTATTCAGGAGCTCCTTCTGCTGCTCGCGGGCCCAATAGGCGGCGATTCGATCCATGATCGCGCGAGCCGGATCGGCGCCAGCGAAAACGCCGGCCAGATCGTTTACGCCCCAAGCGCGGCCGCGACCGATGACGACCGCCTTCTGCGCGCCGGTGGTGATACCGCCGGGAGTCAGGGAGGCGCTGTCGCTCAGGTTCTCGGCGTCGCCGGTCAGGTCGTTGAAGTGCGGCATGTCGATCACGGAGCCGCCATTCGGCACGGCGATGCCGGGCACGGAGGTGACGACGCCGCTCTGCACGAAGGCGGAGAGCTCGGCGGTGCGCTGGACGCCGTAGGAGTTCCAGACGTCGGGGGTCAGGATGTCAGCGATTTTGACGGTCATTTCAGTTTCTCCAGTAGAGGGTTATGCGGTGCTCGGCTCGACGATTACGCCGGCGCCTTCCCCGCGGCGGCCGCTTTAAGTTGCGCGGCCTGTTCCGGGTTTTCCCGTGTGAGCCGGACTTGCTCGGTTAGGTTGAAGGAGTCCTTCGCCCACGGGTTCGACTGCTGGCCGCTACCGCCTCGCGCGGAGCCGCCTCGATACCCGGAGCCTCCCGCCCCGGTTGGCTTTAGGAGCTCCGGCCTCGATTTCGCGAAGCCGGAGACCCCGTCGGCGACGGGGATCAGCTTCCCGTCGTCGGTCTTGAACAGCAGGTCGTCGCCCTCCCATGTCAGCCGCTGGCCGATATAGGTCTCGACGACGTCACGGGCGAGGAACTCATGCCCGCCTAGCGCCTCTGCGATCGCCGCGCGCTGGCGACTATCGCGGAACATCCCGCCGATCTCGTCTTTCGCCTTAACGGCGTCGGAGAGCTCGCGCTCGAGCCGCTTGATCCGCGTCTCATACTGCTTGGCCGTATCCGCCGCGCCCTTGGCGTCCGGTAGCGCGTCGAGGTCGTCGATCGAGTCGATGCCGAGCTTCTCCATCAGGCGCTGATTTGCGCCCTCGGCCTGCTCTAGCTTCGCCTTAATCCCCTTCCGTCCCTCGATGCTCTCCCGGCGCGCCTCGTCGCGCTGGCCGGTCAGGGTCTCGACATGGGTCGAGAGCTCGGCAAACGTCGCGTCGTCGAGCTTGTCCTTCAGTTTGGAAATGTCCATTGCTTGCGTTAGGCGTCTCGCCCCGTGGTTGCTGGTGCGCCGGAGTCTCGGGGCGTCCTCATTCGCGGCGTGAATGATCCCGACGGAGACTCGCGGGCAGAGCGGGCGGGGATCGTCCGCGCGGAACACCCCTGAACATGAGCACACGACACGATGGCCGACGCTGATCTCTCCCGCTTCCGCTTCATCGCGCAAGCGATGCGCGGCGACGGGCCGTTTCGCCCGGTCGTCGTCGATGACGTACCGCCGGCGCAGACCGCCCTCGTCCGCTACCCGCGCGAGAGCGACGCCCGATTCGCGCGCCGCAACGCCGTCGCGTGGTTCGCCTCCCCCCTTCGTCGCGCCGTCTCGCGCTTCGTCGGGCACCTCTCGAGCCGCTCACCTCTGCGCGACTTTCCGCACGAGCTATTCGCGGCGATCGCCGACGACGCGGACGCGCAGGGGAACTCGCTCGACGTCTTTTGGAGCGACTTCGCGACCGAAGCCGCCGCCCGCGGCTCTATGCTCCTCCTCGTTGATATGCCCGCCGCGATGCCCGAGTCGCTCGCGGCGCAGGTCGAGCGCCGGGTCGTGCCGTACCTAGCCGCGATCGCGCCCGAGACGGTGACGGAGTACCAGATCGGGGACGACGGTCGCTTCGATTTCGTCGAGTTCTCCGGCGTCTACTTCCCCGGCCCGGAGAGCGATCCGATCGCCGTCGTATGGCACTACGACCGCCTCGGCTGGTGGGCCCGCGAGACAAAGAACGACTCGATCGTCGCCGGAGGAGATCACCCGCTCGGCGAGTGCCCCGTCCTGATCTTTACCGAGTCGGGCGCCTTCCCCTCCTTCGGGCGCTTCTCGCCGATCGCGGACGTCTCGCGGCGGCTTTTTAACCTCCAGAGCGAGCGCGACGAGATCCTCCGCTCGCAGACCTTCTCGCTCCTAACGATGCAAGTCCCCGAGGAGTCGACGGACGAGCAGAAGATGGCGGCCGCGGCCGTCGTCGGGCAGACGATCGGGACGTCGAACCTCATGGTTCATAGCGGCTCGACGCCGGCGTTCATCGCGCCGCCGGACGGCCCGGCCGCGACCTATACGGCCGTAATCGCCGAGCTCCGCGCCGAGATCGCCGAGATCGGCCTCGATGTGACCGGGAGCGCCTCGGCGGAGAGCGGCGTCGCCTTGCAGATGCGGTTCCACGAGCTTAACGGCGCGCTCGCCGCCTTCGCCGGCCGCCTTGAGGATCTCGAGCGCCGCGTATGGGAGATCTCCCGACGCTGGCTCGGCATGACCTCCGCCCCTCGCGTCGTATGGCCGCGCGACTTCGCGATCGCGGACGTCGGGAAGGAGCTCGAGATCCTCGACTCGATGCGCGTCGGCGCGATGCCTGACGAGATCGTGCGCGAGCAGGAGCGGCGGGTCGTGCAGGTTCAGTTCTCAGGCGTCGACCCGGATCGGCTCGACGCGATGGTCTCGGCGATCGACGAGCGGGCGCAGGAGCGCGCGCCGGCCGGCGGCGCCCCAACGGTTTAACGGTAGGAGCTCTACATCATGGCAATTCAAGACGATTTCACGGTCGCGGCAAACGGGAATATCCGCTACGTCGGGGCGGCTCACGGCGCGAGCGGCGCGGGTTACTACACGGTGATTCAGTTCCACCGCTGGCTGCAAGACCTCGCGGACGACGCGGTCGCCTCCGCCGTCTCGAGCGACTTCCTCGACATTACGAATCAGACGCCCTCGGAGCGGCAGACCGATAACATCATTCAGTTGGTCAACGGCTACAACATCGACCAGACGGCTTCGGAGCATCTTTTCGACGGGTCGGTCATTCAGGCCGGCGGCGATGAGATTTGGGACGGTCTGGTCGTGATCGCGAACGCGGGGATGGATCTCCAGATCATTCAAAACGGCGCGGTGATCGCCGCCGACTTCTGGAACTCGATCCCCTTCGGATCCTCCGCCAAAGGCTTGAACGCCGACGCGAACTCGGGCTACTCTCACCGCTTTATGCTGAAGGTGCGGACGGCCGGCGCCGACATTGACGGCCGCCGCCTGATCGGTCAGACCCGGGTGTGGGGCAAGACGTTCTCCGAGTTCAAGATCGGCACGGGGACGGCGCGCGGTAACAACGTGCTGGCCCTGACCTACGCGGACGATAACAACAACCTGACCGCCGAGGGCTCCGTCTCCGGCTGGACGGATATTGCGAACACGACCGAGGGCTACGTCCTGATCGACGTCGACGCGAACGGCTCGACCGAGGCGTACTTCTCGCGCTGGAACGTCAACAAGCCGACGCGGTCGATCAATGACTTTTACGAGCGCATGAAATGGCTCTCGCGTCAGGGCTCGGCCTCGACGATCTACGGGCTAAACGGCGAGCTTTTCCGCGGCGTTACCCACCAGATCGCCTACGGCTCGCTGGCCGGCGGCGCCTTCGCCGACTCGCTCGCCGTAACCTTCCCGACGGGCACCGCGCAGATCCTCGCGGACGACGGAGCGGGGACGATGTGGGTTCAGATGCTGACCGGGACGGCCCCCGTCGCCTCCGCGACGCTAACGCAGGGCGGCGTAACCGCGACCGCGTCGACGATTACCGAGCGGACGCTCTCCTTCCCGTTCTGCGGGCAGTCGACCGGATCCGCCTTGATCGGCGCATACGGTCTCGGCGTCGATACGGACGATCTGACCTCGGCCGATAAGATCACGGCGCTCGACGGGGTACAGAGGAACCCGCCGAACAACCAGACGTTCTACGTCGCCGGCCTCGTAAGCGGCGAGGACTACGTCATCGTCGGCCCCGCGACCGGCAACGCGCTGAACTTCGGCCAGCTCGCGCTAAACGCGACGCTCTCGACGAACAACATCACGACCGTCGTCGTCTCCTCCGCGATCCCGAGCGATACGCCCGCGAGCGGTTACATCCGGGTCGAGGATAACGCGGGGATCTACCGCCGCCTGCATTACACCTCTTGGGCCGGCTCTACGTTCACGATCAACACGACGGACGGCAACGAGGACTTCGGGACGACCGCGGCGACCGCGGGGAATAATGTGTTCATCAGCTACGTCGACGAGCTCGCCGGCGCCTCGACCGCGAGCTTCTCGGCGACCTACTCGAGCGACCGCTCTCTGTTCGTCCGCGTTCGCGACGGCGGGGGCTCGCCGATCAAGACCTTCGAGACGACGGCGACCTTCGGCTCGGGCGGCGGCACCGCGACCGTGATCCGCACCTCCGACGCCTAAGTCGAGGAGGCTAAAGCGTGGCCGCAGCCAGCTACACGACCGACCTCGCGCTGATAAACGCGGCGGACGCGGCGAACGCGAACTGGACGGAGCCCTCGGGCTTCGTCGACGGCGCGATAACCCTGCCCGAGACCGACTACTTCATCCAAGGCGCGGGCTGTCTCTCTAAGACGATGGGCGCGAGCTCCGCCGCGACCTCCGGGGCGATCTTTAACGCGGGGGCGGGGCAGAGCATACCGAGCGGCAACGCCGTTCTCGTTTGGCTTTTCTTCGGTGCGCCTAACGCTCTAGCGACGCAGGCGAACGGCGGGCTCCGCGTCCTGATCGGGAGCGGGACGGCGGCGTTCAAGCAATGGTATGTGCGGGGGTCGAATACCTATACCTACGGCGGCTGGGTCTGCGTCCCCGTAGATCCGAATACGACGCAGGACGCGACGACCGGATCGCCGACGGCGACGCTCCAATACTTCGGCGCGGCGGCCGTCCTCGGCGGCGTTAGCGCCGTCTCTCGCGGGAACCCGCTCGGGATCGACGTCCTCCGGCACGGTCGCTGCGAGATGCGGATCAACGGGGGGGATCTCGCAAACGGATACGCGACATTCGCGGGTTTTGCAGCTCAAAACGATAGCACGAGCAACCGCTGGGGTCTTTTCCAAGCCGTAGACGGCGGCTATCTCTGGCAAGGCTTGATGACGCTCGGCCACGCGAGCGCGGTCGACTTCCGCGATACGAACGTCTCGATTCAGATCGCGAATACGCAGAAGGTCGGGGCGGCTTTTAACCGGATCGAGGTCAGGCAGGCGGCGAGCCGCGTCGATTGGACGGGCGTAAACATTACCGCGCTCGGGACGGTATCGCGGGGCCAGTTCGAGGCGATCGACGACGCGGACATAAACCTCCTCGCTTGCACTTTTACGGAGATGGACACCTTCGTTTTCCGTGCGAACACGACCGTCGAGGGCTGCGTTTTTCGCCGCTGCGGCCGCGTTACGCAGGGCTCGGCGATCATCGGCGGGGCGACGCTTTTTGAGGACTCTCGAGCGACCGCGGCGCTCCTCGCGAACAATCTCGATAACGTAAGCGACTCGACGTTTAACAGTAGCGGGACGGGCCACGCGATCGAGCTTACCGCCGCCCATGCGGGGGGGAGCTACACGCTGACGGATGTGTTCTTTACCGGCTACGCGACCTCGAACGGGTCGACGGGGAACGAGGCGATATACAACAACTCGGGCGGCGCGGTAACGATTAACGTCGTCGGGGGATCGACGCCCTCGATCCGGAACGGAGCCGGCGCGACGACGAGCGTCGTCTCCGGATCCGTAACCGTAACCCTTACCGCGACGACCGCGACCGGGACGGCGATCGCAGATGCCCGCGTTATGGTCGCCGCCGCCGCCGGCGGCCCCTTCCCGACCGACGCCTCCGTAACGATCTCGAACTCGGGGACGACCGCGACCGTAACGCATACGGGGCACCCGTTCGCGAGCGGCGATAAGGTGCTCATCAAGGGCGCGAGTCACGCGGCGAACCGCGGGGTTTTCTCGATCGCGGTAACGGGCGCGAATACCTACACCTACACGATGGCGAGCGCCCCCGGATCTAACCCGACGGGGGCGATTACATCGACCTTCGTCCTCCTCTCGGGGACGACGAACGGCGCGGGGCAGATCACGATGAGCCGGGTATTCCCGAACGATCAGCCCGTTAGCGGCTGGGCGCGCAAGTCGAGCGCGGCGCCTTATTACAAGACGGGGCCGGTCGCCGGGACGGTCTCGAGCGCATCGGGCGCGACCCTAACCGCGCTCCTCGTTAGCGACGAGTGAGAGGAGAGAGAACGCCATGAATGAAGATCTAATTCTCGCGCGACGCAATATCGACGCCTTAGCCGAGGCCGTGCGGCTCCTCCAGCGCCAGAGGGCCGAGGACGTCGCGCGCCTATCGGCCGCGGAGGGGCAGATCGTGAGCCTGATCGAGCAAGTCCGGATCTTGCAAGCCCATGCGGCCGTCGCTAGAGCGGCGCTTCACGGGCGAGGGGGTACGGCGTGAACATCAACTGGGCGACCGGCGTCATCACGGTATTCAAGACGGATCCGTTCTTTACGTTCGCGGGCGGGTCGATCTACAACATGGACACCAACGCCTTCCGCCTCGCGCTAAAGGCCGAGGAGGACGGCGCCGTCGGGATGATTTACCCGGACACGCATCGGCACAATACGACGGCGCTCCTCGGCGGGATCGAGTACGCCCGGATTTTCGAGGTGCTCTCGCCGTATACGATCACATTCGACGACGCCGGCGGGCCGTGGGTGTGCAACCTGATCGGCTCGAACAATAACATCCTAGACCGCACGAACCTGACGACCGTTCAGATCCGCTCGAACAACTCGGCGGGCCTCGTGCAGATGCAGGAGATCCAGTTTTCGAGCTTCGAGAACGGGGTCACGCTCGACGAGATTAACGGCTTCGCGGGGACGTCCTACCCGATCGGGACGCGCCGGAGGCCGGTCAATAACCTCGCGGACGCGATGACGATCGCCACCCTCTACGGCTTCGGGCGGATCTACGTCATCGGCGACGCTCTGATCGACTCGGGCGGGAATTACGAGGGCATGACCTTCGAGGGCGAGTCGAAAAGCAAGACGACGCTCCAGATCTCCGCCGCCTCGAATGTCTTTCGTTGCGAGTTCTACGACGCCCATGTCGACGGCATCCTCGATGGCGATTGCCTCCTGACGAATTGCGTCGTCGATACCCTCGAGTATGTGAGCGGCTTCGTCGAGGACTGCGTCCTCTCGGGGACGATTACGCTCGGAGGGAGTACGACGGCGAACTTCCTCGACTGCTACGCCGTCGCCGGTCTCGTCTCGCCGACGATCGACTGCGGCGGCGACGGCCCCTCGCTCGCGCTGCGGAACTATAACGGCCGGATCCGCCTTCGGAATAAGACGGGGGCGGCGACGGTTCAGATCGACCTTAACGCCGGCAAGGTCGTGCTCGAGAGCACGGTAACGGCCGGGACGATCATCGTCCGCGGCGTCGGCGAGGTCGTCGACGAGTCGGGGGCGGCGATCCATAGCGGCGTGTGGAACGGCTGCACGGTCGACAACGACACGGTAAACGCGGAGACGATCTCCGGCGCCGTATGGTCGAGGGAGCTCCCTTGACGACCGGCGAGCGCCTCGTCCTCCTCTCCGGGCTCTCGAGCGGGAGCGCGCTCGAGCATCTCGCGGCGATCTCCGAGACCGGCGGCCCCGGCTCGGGTGTGATCGTCTCCGACGGACTCCTTTTAGAGCTCGCCCCCATGCTGATCGACCTAACCCTATCTGACGCGCCGGTAGAGGCTGCGCTCGAGGACGCTCCGCTCGTCGCGGAGCTTGACGATAACCCCATTGAAATCGAGGTGCTCGAATGACCGACATAACCCGCCGCCGCGGCGATACCTACGCCGACGAGTTCACGCTGAAAAGCAAGGCGACCGGCCTCCCGATAAACCTGACGGGCTACGCCTTCACGATGACGGTCGACCCCTCCGCCGCCCCGGTCGATGCGGCCGGAAACCTGTTCTCTCTCGCCGGGACGATCGTCGACGCCGCCGCCGGTCGGGTCGAGTTCGCGCCCTCCGCTGTGCAGGCCGATCAGACGCCGGGGACGTACTTCTACGACGTCCAGATGACGGACGGAGCGGGGCGGATCCGCACGGTCGCGGCCGGGAAATACAAGATCGTGCAAGACATTACGAAGGGGTAAGGCCGTGGAGCACGAGGAACAGCAAGATCGGAGGGGGGCGCCCTCGGGCTACTCCGGCCCGGAGCGTCGCGGTATGACCGCCGACGCCGTCGCTCTGCTCGTCGAGGAGTCCGTCGACGAGCGCGTCGCGCGGGCGACGACGGAGATAAAGGCGCACATAGATCTGAAATTCGGGCAGATGCACCTCGCGACGACGCAGACGATCGCGCAGTCGATAGAGGCGCACATCGACGCGGCGTTTCCGACGCGGGAGCTTCATAAGCATCGGGAGTTCCATCAGGGGAAGATCGACGCGGCGAACACGGCGAAGAAGGTCAAGGACGATCTTTTTTTGTGGGCCGTTAAGGGCGCGATCGGCGTCGCGCTTTTTCTCGTCGGCATCGGCGCCGTCGAGTGGCTGAAGGGGGCCGTCCGATGAGATACCGCGACCGATACGAGCCCGAGACGATCGCCGAGCGCCTCGCCGTATGGTTCGAGACGAGCGCCCGCGGCCGGGTCGCCCTATGGGCCGTCGAGCGACTCGTCGCCCTGATCGGCGCCGCCGTCGCGCTTTACGCTTACTCGGTATTCGAGACGAACTTTCGGCCCGTGATTACCGATTGGCGCCTCGAGTACGTCTCCCGCGAGGGCGGCTCTCTGATCGTCGGCGGCGAGATGACGAAGTCGCGCTCGTGCGAGCACATATCGACGACCGTCGTCGCCGTCCCGCGCGCCCCTCGCGCCGCCCGATGGACGCTTTACCAGCTAAAGCCGGGGGACATTCTCGGCGGCTCTGCGCCGCTCGGGCACTCGACTTGGGGGCCGTGGCGCCTCGTGATCCCCCCGCAGGCCGCGGCCCGGATCTCGGAGATCGACCATCTTGAGGTGATCGGCTCGCATCGCTGCCACGCGCTTTGGACGCAAGACACCTATTACGGCCGAGTCCCGGCGGAGGTTCTGAAATGATCGAGACCCTTTTCGGCGGCCTATTCGGCGGCCTACTGCGGCTCGCGCCCGAGGCGCTTAAATTGTTCGACCGGGCGAACGAGCGGAAGCACGAGCTCGCGCTCCTGAGCGCCGAAATGGAGTTCGCCCGCGTCCGCGGCGAGATCGAGATGCGGCAGACCGAGGCGGCGATGGCCGTCGAGGAGCTCGAGACGATCGGGCGCGCCTTCGACGAGCAGAGCAGGACGGCGACGGCCGCCGGCTGGTTCGTCGCCGCGCTCTCGGCGCTCGTCCGGCCGCTGATTACCTACGCCTTCGTCGGCGCCTACTTCGCGGTCAAGCTCGCCGCTTACCTACTCGCAGTCGAGCAGGGCGGGGGCTGGCGTGACGTCGTCCTAAGCCTTTGGACGCAGGACGATGTAACGATCCTTTTTATGGTCGTCTCTTTCTGGTTCGTGGGCCGGGTATGGGAACGATCGACGACGCGCTGATCCGCGCGGCCGCGCTCTGCCGGCACTTCGAGGGGCTCCGGCTACGCCCCTACCTCTGCCCCGCCGGCTACCCGACGCAGGGCTTCGGGACGGTAAACCGCCCTGACGGCCGCGTCGTCTCGATGGACGACCCGCCGATTACGCGCGAGATTGCCGAGGCGTGGCTTCTCGACGAGCTCCGCCGGACTTACCTCGCCGGCGTCCTGCGCGCCTCCCCCTCGCTGATCGCCGAAGCCGGGGCGCTCGCCGCGATGGCCGACTTCGCCTATAACCTCGGCGTCCCGCGGTACCGCGCCTCGACCCTTCGCCGCCGTGTCGATGCCGGCGATTGGGCCGGCGCCCGCCTCGAGCTCGCGAAGTGGACGCGGGGCCGCGGGAAGATCCTCCCGGGCCTCGTTAGGCGCCGGGCTGCGGAGGCCGAGCTCCTGCCTCGCTAGAGGCGAGCGCCGCGTCGATCTGCCGGCGGAGCCACGCCGAGCCGCCGAGCCGCTTGAACGCCTCGCGCTGCGCGGCCGAGACCCGGATCGAGAGGAGGACGGTCGGGCTATCCTCCGCGACCGCCGGGCGACCGGCGCCGGCCCGGGCGCCGCCGTGGGGATTCTTCTCTGCCGGGTTCATGCTGCGGCCTTCTGCGCGCGGATCTCCGCGTTGCGCTCGTCGACGATCCGGGCGAGCCGGCGGAGCTCGTCCATCGCCGTTTTTCGCGCCTCCGTCGTCGTGCCGTTCGCGGCCGCTTCGACGAGGAGAGGGATCACACCCTCCCAAGTCGGGACGAGCTCGACGATCTTCGCGCCCTCGGCCGGCTCCGGCTCCGGTCGGTAGACGTCGGAGCGCCGGGTCGAGACCTCGACCTCGCGGACGCTGTCGAAGCCTCGGACTCCGCAGTCGCGCTCGTCGTCGAAGTGCCAGCCGTCGCGCAGCGTGACGATGATCGAGCCGCCATCGGCGCGCTCGTCGTCGATGTGAGCGATCCATTCGGCGCGGGTGCCGCGCAGTTTCTCGAGGGTTTTGCTCATGGTCTACTCTCCTTTCCGGTTAAAACTGGATGCCGGCGGCGCGCATGGCGGACTCGGTCGCGCGATATTCCGCGATCTTGTGCTCGATCTCGATGTGCTCGCGGAGGTCTGCCGGAAGGCTCTCGAAGAAGGCTTCCTCGTCGATTGCCTTAACCTTGCCGGAGCCCTTGCAGCAGGGGCAGGCGCGGTCGTAGGCGCCGGCGAAGTAGGCCTCGGCAAACTCCGGATCGTCGCCGAGCTCGGCCATCGAGAAGGCTCCGAGGTGCGCGGACGAGCGGCCCTCGCCGCCGCACTCGTCGCAGATGTGCCAGCGGGAGGGGAAGGCGGCGCGGAGCTCGGCGATCCGCTCGTCGGGGTCGACGCCGAGCTCCTCGATCGCGCCGGCCATCGCGGCCGACCAGTCGGCGAAGGTCAGGCGGTAGCGGATCGCGATGGCGAGCCATCCGTCGATCGCGCCGCGCTCGAGCTCGTCGGCGAGGCCGACGGCCGTAATCGCCGGGTTAGCGCGGGCGGCGCGGAGGATCGCGGCGGTCGCCGCTTCGATGTTGCTCTGCTTGCTCATGGTTCGATCTCCTTCGGTTATGGCCCCCGGAGGGGCCGGGGCATTTACTTGACCGTGACGAGGACGCGCTGGTGAAGGCGCTGGATGTTGTAGCCGCCGGCTAGGATCGACTCGACCCATACCGTGCGGTTGCCGTTTACGACGAAGCGGCCGTTAAAGCCGTCGGTGCAGTAGCCGACCTCGGCGCTCTCAACCGTCTCGACGCCCTTCTCGGCGAGCTTCTTCGCGATCCGGGCGGTGCGCTTCGCGGCGACCGCGGCCGAGTTCTTGCGGACGAAGGCCTCGATGCCGTCGCGGCCGTTGCCCTTGAAAACCCGATACCACGTTTTGCCGCCGGCGATCTCGAAGGCGCGGGGGTAGTAGCCGCCCCACGCGCCGCCCTTGCGGAGCTTTGCGGCCTCGTCGCTCGCGTCGAACGCGCGGAGGTCGGCGGCGCGGTCGAGCGCCCAAGCGACGTCGGCGTCGGCGATCTTCTCATCCTGCTCGGCGAAGAAGGCGGCGAGGGCTTCGGTGATTTGTGCGATGGCGGTCATGGTGTCGGGCTCCTGTTTGCGTTGTCGATGTTGAAATTGTATCGACAAAATCAAGCGAACGGGAGGGGCCGACGAAAAAAGCCAAAAAAAGTTTTGAGCCTGCCGGAGCCGTGGGCTTTTTGTGGGCTAAATCACGGGGGCGGAGGGGGCGGTCGGGGCCGGCCCCGGGGCGTAGCGATCCCCCGCCGTCCCCGGACGTCCCCGGGCCGTCGGGTTCGAGTCCCATCAGCCACCCCAAAAATTCCCCGCAAAATCAAGGCCTTACGAGGCCTTGTTTTGTTTTTGGGCTAATCGCGGGCTAATCGAAGCCTCGAGGCGGGCCATTTCGGCCTCGTTCCGGTCGCCGTCGATCCATCGCGCGTAGGTGCGGAGGAACATCTCGATCGAGTGCCCGAGTTGTCGCGCGCAGAACGCCGGGGTCATGCCGGCCATGAGCATTGCGGTCGCATAGCTGTGCCGAAGGTTGTACGGCCGCCGGTAACGGATCCCGAGAGCGCGGAGGGCGGGCGTCCAGTAGGAGCGACGGAGCGCCCGCTCGTCGGCCCAAGGCTCGTCGTAGCGCGGGTCGAAGAACACGAGCTCGCTAAAGCCCGAGAGCGCCCGCTGACGCTGTATCGCCCCTAGTGCCCGGCTGTTGAGCGCGACCTCCCGGCTTACCGCCGTTTTTGTGGTCGCCTTAACGACCCCGCGGACATTTGCCTCGCGGATCGTGACCGTCCGCTTACGGAGGTCAACGGAGCTCCAGCGGAGGGCGAAAAGCTCGGAAGTGCGGAGCCCTGTCCACGACCAGAACTCGAGGAGGTTCGAGACCGCTTCCGGGTAATGCGCCCCGGCGTGGCCGAGGATCGCGTCGATCTCGCCGGCGTCGAACGGGTCGGGCGGCTCGCGTTGCCACTTCGCCCGGGGGACGCCCTCGACCGGGGACTCGCGGACGATCCCGTCGCGGACGGCGAGGTCGTAGGCTTTTCGGAGAACGCTTACATAGTTGTTGATCGTCTTTCCCGATAGCTCGGGCCGGGCTGAGATCGCGCGGAGAACGTCGGAGTGCCTGATCGCCCTAGCCGGCCGCTCCCCGAGGGAGGAGAGCCAGAAGGTGCAGGCACTCGCGTAACCCGACCGGGTCGACGCCTCGATCCGCTGCGCGGCGAGCCACGACTCGAGGACGTCGCCGACGGTCGCCGCCCCGCCGGTCTCGCCCGAGGCGGGGAAATACTCGGCGGGCGAGTAGAGCCCGAGGCGGATCTTCTCGCGGATCTCCGCGGCGAGTCGCTCGGCGTAGCGGATATTTGCCGGCGTCGCCGCGAGCGGGGCGCCGTTTATCCGCAGGGTGTGGCGCTCCTGCTTGCCGTCCCGCGTGAACTTGACGCGAATCGACTCGCCCCTGATTTCGACCCCTGACCCCGCTCGACCCATGCCTGATACCCTTCGATGCTGATGTAAATGCGCCCGTCCGGCGCGCGCCTGTACTCGCGGCCCTCGATCCAGACCCCGGCCTCGATCTTCCGCTCGATCGCCTTCTCTGTTAATCCGGTGACGGCGGAGGCGAGGGGGATCAGGACGTACTTCGCGGGCGCGATGACTGCCGGGGCGCTCATGGCGTCGCCCCCGTGTAGATCGCGGCCGTCGCCGCGATGACGACTAGGACGGCCGCCGCCGCGATGATCGCCTTCGCGGCGCCGGCGAGAAAGTCGCCGAGGAGGTCGCGCTCGACGGACTCGGCCGCCTCCGCCTCCCATGCCTCGATTTGCGCCTTCGTAAACTCGACGGGCAGGCATCCGGTGTTCTCCGGCGGGCGTCCTGCGCGGACTCTGCGCGTGTGCTTGTGCTCGTTCATTTCAGGCGCTCCCGTAGGGCGGCGATGGCTATCTTGGTCTTTGGATAAAACACCGTGTCGCCTTCTTCCAAAGCCTCCAGCGCCTGCCGCAGCAGGGCGGTGTCGTCGCGCTGCGGCTGGGGTGCGGTGTAGAGTGGTGTCCAGTTTTCACCAATACTTAACTTAATTGGCGAATACTTCGTAGATATACCGGGGAATGAATCGTAGTGTTCTCGGTCGTACCGCCACACCACCGGCTCCTGCTTGGGCTGCACTGCAAGCGCCTGCTCGATGCGATAGATGGCCGGTGCAATCAAGCCATCTGCAAACTTGGCCTGATCCTTGACGACACCATCAGTCAATTGGTGGTATGCGTGGCGCAAGTCGGCCACAGCTTTTTCGAGTTGGTTCATGTCTTTTCTCCTGCCCGTGCGAGGGCGGCGCAAACGTTGTCAAAAATTTGCATGTCTAGGTCTGACCATCCGTGGTCAGATACAAACGCGCCGAGCGAATCGCAGGCAGCGGCAAGCACGTCACGGAACTCTTTGTTCTGCGCACGCAGCGCCTCGTTCTCGGTGTGCAGTTGCTCGATGGCGGCGCGGAGGGCTTGGCGTGTGTCTGCGTTAGCTTGGATGTCTTCTGCCTCTCCGTAGTTGACAGCCTTGCAGTGCGCCCATGCATA
>JACCDV010673228.1_pt1 | contig 41942 bp, 50 predicted proteins | sample 7446131 | NCBI WGS metagenome assembly JACCDV01 (sample SAMN15323448, study PRJNA562643) | freshwater metagenome | isolation source: river surface water | place: USA:Blue River Watershed | collected 2017-08-17
TACCAACACCAAGCCATAGTACTAATGTAGTTCCTTTTGTGGGATTAAGACGACCAGAGTATGCTGTAAAAGGCGTAGATTTAGTTGAAGATAGTGCTCGATCGATTCCATCAACTGTTGATTTTAACCAGCTAGATAAACCAATAAAAATATCGTGGCAATAAAAAAATAACATATTAATTTAACTATTTATAGACCTGTAAAGCCAACTGGTTTGTTAATATGTCCTTTTGTTGAAACTATAGTATTATAGTATGTTTTATATATAAACTCATTAGTTTTAATTATTTTTTTAATTGAAATAATATTAATATATTCTTTATATATTTTATTAATTATTTCATTATCAATATTATTATAAATTTCATTATTTTCTAATTCTTCATTAATTTTATTTACATCAACAATATCATAGATTGATTCAATTTTATCATCATTAGTACAAATTCTATCTACATTATATTTATTTCTAATATGCTGAACTATAGAATAAATATTCATATTATCAGCGTTAAATATAATATTTGTTAATTTATTATCAATAATTATTTTAATTAATTCATTTATTTTCTTTGAATATTGCATATTTAATTCTAAATCTTGTTTTTTATAAAAAGAATTTACTTTAGCATTATATAATTTAACTATACTAGTATTTGACTCTTTTTTAATATTTTTAATAATTTCTGAAGCAATATTATTAAAATTATATCTAAATCTTAAATATAATTCAATATTATCATTAATTAGATCAAATAGATTAATATTTTCTTCATCTATTTTTACATAAGAATTAAATATAAGTTTATATTTACTATTATTATTAATAGGTTGTTTTTCTTTATATTTCTTAGTTACTACTTTAAACATATCTTTAAATACTTCACCTCTATCAACATAATTATTGCCGTATTGATCTCCTAATTTTAAAATATATTTTTTACATTTTTCTAATGATTTTTTTTCATCAACTTCTAATTCATTAGTTTCTGTATTATTTACATAAACATTAAATTCTTCATCGTATAGCATTAATCGTGCAAATTGTCCAGTTAATTGTTTATCAAAATAATATTTTAAATCAATTTCATAATTATTTTTATTAACTACTTCTAAATATTCCATTTTATCTGATTTACTTAATCCTGACTTTCTACCTCTTAAATCATATTTCCATGGATATTTTTTTATAATTACATAATTAAATCTTTCATAAGGTTCAGGAATTATTTTTCCTTCTTCCTTCATTCTATTTACAAATTCATGTAATGTTGTATTATTTTTTTCTGGTTTAAATAAACCTGTTTGGATAAAATCTTCTTTTTCCCATTTTTGAGAAAATAAGAATTTAATTTTTTCAACTACTAATTCTCTTAATGTCTTAATATTCATAATATCCATTGAATGCCACATAATATCTAAACATACAATCTTTAAAATTTCAGATACACCTCTCTTTTTTACTTCTAAACCTCTGATAAACATTTCTTTAGGCTTAAAGTTTACAACTCCCTCGTGAGGGATCCCATAGTACTTTTTAGGGGCTAAAAATGCTACTGGCCATAGTACTTCTTCATAACTAAATTTTAAATATTCAGTTCCATTATCATCTTTTAAATATTTATTTACTTTTTGTTTAATAACATCAATTGCTTTAAATGTTATTTCTACTAATTTAGTATTATATTCTAATTTATCTATTTGATTAGTATAATATTGTTTATCTAAATCTATATAATATGATTTAGGACAACTAAGATAAATACTATCTGTATCTCCATAATAGATCTTATGTTCAAGATTTTGAACAAAGCTTCTAACAAGCTTAATGTTATATCTACCTGAAGTTGTAATAGCTCCTGCTAATTCTAATATAAATAAAGGAGATTTTTGATTTCCTAATTCTCCATAAATAGTATTCATAAGAACTTTTAATGCTTTTTGTTTTGAATCACAATATCTATAATTAAATAAACAATCCTTATAATCATTATCATCTAGATAATTAGTTCTTGAAGCTTCAATATGTTCTTTTAATTCTTTCCATTTAAATAATTCTTTTTTTAATAAAACACGTTTATTAAACATATTTTTTAAAATTGTAGAATAAACTCCAAAATTTGTGTTCTCTTTATTTGACTCATCGTGCCGGATTGTCCATCCAATAATGTCTTTACTGCATTTTTGCCCTTTATAATTTTCATAATCATAATTAAACTTAATATTATGAACTTTATGTCCTTTTCTTACCATCTTATCTTTAAGAGTTTCATCTGTTATTAAATACTCTGGTGACAAATTATAGGTAATTACCAGTGAAGGATAAAGAGAGCTTGCATCTAAGCTGGAAATAGGGTATTTTATCTCATTCTCTTTTAAATAATCAATATATTGAGACAAAATATCTTTAATTTCTTGATTATCTGACATATTTGAATAATATAATAACATTCAATATAATATTCAATTTTAAAAAAAAATAAAATTTAAATGTATAATTAATATTATATTAACTAATTATTCTTCATATCCATCATAATAAAGATGAATAATATTAACTTCTTTTTTAGGAATATTAGTTATATTATATTTAATAGTTTCTATTAATTTAGTTAATCGTTTATTATATTCTTTTTTATTAATAATTTTTAATAATCCATCTGATTTTGTAATTCCAAATACGGTTTTAGTACGTTTATTATTTGTATTATAACCATCAGGATTAAATCTAATAATTGTTAAAGGAGAATTACCAAGATCTTGAAATAAAGTCATCATTCTCATATTTTCACATGAATAATTATTATGCTGATTTTCATCTACTTCGATAACAATATTATAATCATTTAATTGAATTAATCCATCAGGACGTTTAAGTGAACAACCTCCGTTAATAGTTTTATCTTCAATAATAATATTATTAAATTCTTTATTTAAATCAGAAATAATTTGAATTTCTTTAGTTTTATAATTTCTAACTTTAGGACAATTAGGATTTAAATGACAATAACAAGCATAACAATAATAATCATAATCTTTCCTAGCTCTATAAATATTACATAAATAACATCTTTTATGATTTACATCAACCATAATATCTTCTTTACATTTACCACAATGGCTTGCTTTTTTTTCATTAATATAATTAAAATTAGGTACAGTAATTTTACATACTACACATTTACCATTAACTACATCAATCATATTATCTTCTTTATGATCTTTACAACAAACTCCAACAGTTTGATCTTTAAAATTAAATGTTGGTTGTTTTATACAACTATCAAATTTACATTTTTTAGATTTTACATTAATCATACCATCTTCTTTATGATCGTCACAATATTTACCAACTGATTGACCTTCAAAATTAAAACTAGGTTCAACTAAACATCCTTCAATATTACATTTAGATTTAGATAAATTATACATTCCATCTTTTTTATGCTTGCTACAATATAATCTTTCATTTTGATCTGGAAAATTATAGTTAGCTGAATTTTTACAATCATCAATAATACATTCTTTTTTAGTTAAATTAATCATTTCATTTTTTTTATGATTTGAACACATAATAAATTTTTTAGTTCCTTCATATCCAAAACAAGCTGATGTAGTACATCCTTCATGTTGACATATATTTTTTCTTTTTACGTCTATCATTTCATCTTTTTTATGGTCAAAACAATATTTACCACCAATTTCACCAGGATAATTATAATTAGGAACTGTAAAACAGTCTTTAAATATACATTTTTTATCAACTACATTAACCATATCTTTTAATTTATGATTATTACAATAAAGTCCATATTTATAATCAATATAATTATATCGTTTTGATATTTGACAATCTTTATGAATACAATATTTTTTTAATTTATTTTTACTATTTTTTAAATCATTTTGTAAAATTTGTTTATCATTCTCATTAAGAGTTAAATTAGATGTTAAATCACACAAATGATCTAAATAGTCCATTATATCTATATATAATTAAATCTATTATTTAAAATCATTTTTAAAAAAAAATAAAATTTAATCTTATAGTATATAATTATTTATTTTCTAATTAAATCTTCCAATCTATCAATTTTTTTATATATTTCTTTTTTAAACTCTTTAATATCTTCTTTTAAATTTTTATTATCTTCTTTTATTTCTTTAATATCTTCTTTTAACTCTGATTTTATATATGTTAAACCACCACTTAAAATACCACAAATAGTAATCATACTAGGAATCATTACAAATAATAAATTATTGCTCATTTTTTTAAAATCTGTTTCTAAAATATTAACTCTTTGTTCAATATTTTTTATACTATATGAAAATATATTATTATGATAATCATTAACTAAAGTAGATTTAAAACGTTTAATAAAATTACTTAACATTATTTATATATAATTAAATCTATTATTTAAAATCAATTTTAAAAAAATAAGAATATAGAATAATAATCTATTTATTTACTTAAAATTTAACTAGATTAATATCTTTATTAATAAAAACTGCTTCATAATTATTATTAAATACTTCTTGTACTTTATTTAATGTTTCATTATCATGAATATCTAATTGGCTTTTCATAAATTCTTTTAAACTCATAGTATTATTAACTAATCCTTTAATTGGAGGCGCCACAAACCCTCCAATGTATTTGCCCGACATTTGATCTTCATCATCAAAATCATTTTTAATATTATTGTAAAATAAATTTTGATCTACAGCATTAGCAATAATTAAATTTCTTACTTTAACACCACCAGCACGATAGAATGCATCAAATAAACTAGTATATGATAATTTTGCAACTTCACGTTTATCTTGAATAACATTTACTTTAGTTAATAATTCATGTAATCTAAAACAATCAATATAACAGTAATGAACTACTTCAGTTAGACCTTCTACATTACCTGTAATATAATGTTTAAACAATAGTGGAATAGGCATATCATCTTTCGATGGTAATCCATATAATTCTAAATAAAATTTTAAACTAGATTTAGATTCAGTAGGATTTAATTGTTTAAATATAATTCTTAAATCAAATGGAATATATCCTTGTAAATTAAAATTAGCCATTTTTTGATTTGGTGAATCTGCTGAAATTTTTACATATTCTTCTTTATAAATATATTTTGCAATATTTTCTTTTTTTAAATCATACATACTTAATTTTTTAACTGATAAGTGTTCAACTGATTCTTCTAAAATATTGTTTAAAATGAATTTATCATATAAATTTGGCCAATCAAATAAAGATCCATTAAATTCATAAATAAAGTCAGGTTGTAATATAGAATTAATAAATGTAAAGCATAATAATAATGTTTTTTCATCTTTACAAATAATACTATAATAGTCTTCATGAGCATTAACTTCTTTAGTTACTAATCCAATATTTAGAAATGAATCTTTTTCATTAATAAATTGATAAGTCATACCAATATTAAATACAACATCATCTTTAATTTTTCCTGATGGTAATCTAGTTTTTCTATCTGGTTTATGAATATTAAAATCAGATGAATATTGTTCAATATCAAAAGCCATAGATATCATTTTATCTTTAAGAATTAAATTAAAATCAATATCTTTATATAAATCATTAGTTTCATGCGAATCAACATCATATGGTTTGAAATCAGAAATATCTACAGAAATAACATATTTAGATTTAAAATCAGATCTTGTTAATAATCTATAATTTTCTAAAGAATTCCAACTACTTAAATATATTTTAAATGTTCTACTAACTACTCTATAATAACAACTTATATCATTATTATAACTTTTAATATCTCTTTTAGTAATATATTTAATAAATGTATTTCTATGATGCAATCTATTAAAATAAATTCTAATAAATTTAGATTTATTTTCTTCAAATCCAATTAAATGTTTACCTTCAATAATTTGTAATCTTCTAATATCTAAGCTTTTATTTTTAAGTATTTTTTTAATAGTATTATCATTAAACATTTCTTTTAATTTTTCTAAGTTACCTTCATCATTTAATTTATAATCATAATCAATATCAACATATGGATAAATTCCAGTTATTTCAACTGTAGTTTTACTTCCACAAGGTAAAATACCATGTATATATAATTTATAATCAAAAAATGGCGGCGATTCATTAACATCATTACATAAAAATAATAATGGTTGTTTAGCAGATACTTTTCTACCTATTAAATTTAAATCTTTAATATCAAGATAATTATCTCTATCAATTAGTTTACTAGTTAATTTACGTTTGTAATCAATACTATCAACATATAATTTACTACCGTGAATCATAATTGAATATTATATTTATATAAGTTAAATATATTCAATTTTAATTTAGAATATTATTTTAAAGATATAGATATATATAATATAATATATCAAAATGACTTTAAATTGTGAAAAATGCAATAAAGAATTTAAATATAAATCTCATTTAACATCTCATTTAAACAGAAAAACACCATGTGTAAAACCAAATATTAATCCAAATGATCAAGAAATAAATAATAAAACAGATAGTATTCCACAATCAAATATTACTACTAATAAAACATTTGAATATAATATTAATATTCCTTACTGTAATGATTTAAATATAATATTAAAAAGTATTGAATTGCAATTAAAAGATCAAAAAGTTGGAAATGATACTGTAGTAAAATCAATTGTAGATCAAGTAGCAATTGCATTAAAACAAAAAAATAATTATTGATTTATTGGTAATATTCTATAATCTCTTTCAATAATAGAATTAATTAATAGTTTACATAATATTAATAATAAAAAAGCAAAAATAATTATTAAACTTTCATATTTTAAAGGAGTAAATAATAAAAATAATAAATTTAGAATAACTAATATTATTCTAATTATCATTATAATGTAGCAATATCAGTTTCGAAAGAAATTAATGGATTATCATTTATATTATATTCGTATAAACATTTAAAATAAATATAGATAGATAATATTATTGTAGATGTAAACATTATTATAATATATTTAATGATGTTATCAAAATGTGTAAATAATACAATAGCAATAAGGATTGTAATAGAAAAGAGTGATATTAGTTCTAATAAGTATTTCATTTTATTTTTTTTTATGATTAAGATATACTATATATTATTTTATTTTCATTGAAAAAATAAACTATTTTTGTTAAAATAATTACCCACCTCTAAGTCTTAGAACTAAGTGTAATGTAGATTCTTTTTGAATATTATAATCTGATAATGTTCTTCCATCTTCTAATTGTTTTCCAGCAAAAATAAGTCTTTGTTGTTCTGGAGGAATTCCTTCTTTATCTTGAATTTTTTGTTTGATGTTATCAATAGAATCTGATGGTTCTACATCTAGTGTAATAGTTTTTCCTGTTAGTGTTTTAACAAAGATTTGCATTTTTGTCTAATTCTTTTATATATATAATAATTTATATTTAATTATAAAATAAAATTATATAGAGGTCTCTTATCATTAGGTTTTCCAGATCCTGCATATTTAATATCTTTTGATCCTGATATTATTTTACAATAGTATTTAGACTTAATAATATTAATTTTTATTGATATAAGTACTATTAATAAAAAGAATAAAAATAATAATATAAACTCCATTTTTTATATTTAATTAAATATATAAAAATTTATTAATAATCATCATCATATCTTTTTTGATTAAATCGTTTTCGCATTGGTTTTTTTTGTCTTCTTTGTATTGGTTCATCATCATAGTCATCATCAACATCTATATTTTTTGTCTTTTTTTTTGAAAAAAACATTTTCCAAAATATAAATAATATAAGTAATCCAATAAATAATTGAGCTATTTGTTCTTGTTGTTTTTTTGCTAATTCATCGGCAGCAGCCTTTTCTGCGGCAGCTTTTTCAGCTGCTAATTCAGCCGCAGTTTTTTCATTAATACCTTTAGTATTAGTAGTTTCCGATGCCCCAGTTCCTGTTGTTCCAGCTGAACTACTTGATCCCAAAGTTCCAGTTCCTGTAGAACTATTAGTTCCGGTTCCGGTTCCAGTTCCAGTCCCGGTTCCAGTTCCGGCTCCAGTTCCTGTTGACGCAGCCTTATCGGCAGCTAATTTATCTGCAATTGCTTTATCAGCAGCAGCTTTATCGGCGGCGGCTTTATCAGCAGCGGCTTTATCAGCAGCAGCTTTTTCAGCAGCTATTTCGGCATCTGTTTTTGTAGCATTCACAGCTCCGGTAGTAGTACTTTTAATATCACAACTTTGTTTTAAATTTTCTGCATCTTGTGCATTAGTAACATTCATAGACATATTACATATTTTAATATCACAAGATTTATTCATTTCATCTTCTATTCTATAACCTTTATTTTGACAATTAGTAGACCAGCATATAGTTGGAATATTTAATCCATTAAATTTTTTATAATTTTCTAAATCAACTCCAGTGGGAGTACTACAACTACAATAATCAGCATATTCTTGCAATTTCATATTTTCAGGAGTACAAATATATTTAGAAACATATTTATCTAATTTACTTTTTAATTCTGGACTATTAGCTAAATCTTTTATTGAAGCTTTTCTTAAATAACTACATAGTGGATCAGTTATTAATCTACCACCCTTTAAACAATAATCAAGTTTAACTTCAGCTTTTATAAGATTTGTAATATTGGTAATATTTTGACATTCTTTTCTAAATGCAGTCAAATTACCTCTATATAAATTATTTCCAGATGCCCATAAAATTAAATAATTACCTGTTTTATTATCTCCACTTATACCAACATCATTATCTAATGCACACCAATTTCTACTATCTCCAGAGTTAGTAATGGATTTAATATTTTCTTGTTGATATTTATTATCTTTATAATAATTCCAATTTACTGCACATTCAGGATCATTTGGATTATCTGTATATTTCCAATTATATGATGGATATCCAGCAATAAATGTTTGTCTTTTTAAATTATTTCTACTATATATAATTAAATTTCCATTATTATCTAAAACTAATACACAATTATCTCCTCTTGTATTTGAAGACCAATATGCTTCATTATTTCTTTTATAAGCAACTAAATTACCATCAGGTTGCATTTTTACATAAGAATTTAAATATTCTTCAACTGTTCCAGCTATACCGATAGACCAAATGGGTTTTTCAACGTCTTTTTCTTTTTCATATATTACAAAATTACCATCTGGTTGCATATTTGCTCTATATTTAGTATTAGGAGAAAAAATAGCCTGTCCATTTCTTAAATAATTATTAGTTTTAATCATACTATAATCCCCATAAACATTAGCACAATTATTATCTAACATTCCTGGATTTTCCGCAGTAATACTATTGAAACAATCAGTTTCAATACTTTGATCATCTGCATATAAACAATTATTATAAAGAATGTAATTAAGTCTAGTAGAATAAAAAATTCTAAAATACCCTACAAAATCATCATCACCAGATTGATAAGTACAAAGCCAATTTCTTCCATCAAATTGATCATCTGGATTAAACATTTTCCAACCATATGTACTAGTTAGTCTATTAATATCAGGATGATAAAATAATCTATAAAATTGTGTACATTTTTTACCATTAAAATCAACAGTATATTTATCTTTATGCCATGCACCATCACCTGTTCTAAATGAACCAAAATTACTATTCATATATTTTTCATTAACATATCTAGTTTCTACTGGACGATATACTTTATCATTTCTAATTGGTACAAGATTATAATCCGAAGGTCTTCTATCACCATTATCACCACCATATCCACAATTAGACATAGTAGAATATACTTCTACTAATTTACTAGGATCAATTTCTTGAGTTGCACCATCATGTTTAAGTATTAATATTCTTAATACTCCTTTAAATTCTTTCCCATCTAATGTAATAGTAGACATATTTAATAATTATTTTATATTTATTATATATAAAGAAAAATATAAAAATTTAATCATTATTAAAATTGATTTAATATGTCTAATACAATAGTTAAATTAAAAGAAATAATAAATAATGTTACAACAGAAGTAATTAAAGGATTAAAAGTTGATACTACAATAGTTGATATAGATTTAACTGTAGGATGTGATTTAGAAGTGTATAATGAGGCCGTACGTTTATGTAATTTAAAAAAAGAGGAATATGCATTAGCAAATAAAATTTTTGATAAAAAAAAAATTCCAGTATGCCAAGCATGTTCATTCACAGATATTAATCAATCAATAATAGTAACTATAAATTCACAAGATATAGAAAATAATACCATTGCAAATGGTATAAAAGATGGAATAACTAATAAATTAAATACTGAAATTAGTTATTTAGGTACTCAAAATAAAAATAAAGCTGGTAGTATGACAATAATACGAGATATAATTCAAAATAATTTTGATACTGAATTAGTTAATAATACTATTAAAAACTTTTCATTTAAACAAAGTATAACCATATTAAATATGCAAGCAAAAAATATAAATCAAGTGTTAGTAGCAACAGTAATATCAAATACTATAATAAATAATTTAATCGAAAATAATCAAACATTTAATAATGCAGTAAAGGTATTAGATGATAATTCAATAGAAGAAATTCCAAAAAATATTCCAGAAATAACAAAAACAGATTATACTAATTATTATTATTTATTTATAGTATTTTTATGTTTAATATTGTATTCATATTTTTCTAAAAAACAACCTAGAAGACATAGACAAAGACAAAGACGATATTATTAAATTTTATTATTTTTTTATATGTTATAAGATATAATCAAAACATATAAATAATAAAAATGGTTTATACTTTACGTGATTGGGTTTACGTTAATAAATTAAATCATGATTTTTTATCAGCAAATATAAATGCAGTAGATCTTTTAAAAAAAAATCCAACATGGATTAATTGGAAAATGGCTTCTGAAAATCCAGGAATGATTGATGTACTTAGAGAAAATATGTCTAAAATTAATTGGTCTACAATTGGGAAAAACCCTGCTGCAATTGATTTAATTAAATCAAACATAAAAAGAATTAGTATTACTGCATTATGTAAGAATCCAAATGCATTAGAAATAATATTAACAATTCCTGAAGAAGATTGGGATTGGGATGCATTATCCTATAATCCAGCTGCAATGGATTTATTAATTAATAATCCTGAAAAAATTAATTGGAGAAATTTATGTGCTAATATTGGTGCTATGGATTTATTATTGGCAAATCCTGAAAAAATTGTATGGGGAGTTTTATGTACTAATCCTGCAGCATATGATTACATTATGCAAAATCAAGATAAAATAGTTTGGATGGCATTATGTTCAAATCCTGCCGCAATAGATCATATTGCAAATAATCCATCAAAAATTAATTGGGGTTATTTATCTTTAAATTCAGCTATTTTTATTTAGATAATATTATTCTTGGTAACAATTACTTTTAACATCATCGACTTGACACCAATGTTTGCACTTTTCAGTGGCCATTTTTTGGCTATTATCACATCCTAAACTATCTAAAAAATCTTTTTTAAAAGAATCTATATCTTTTTTTTCAAAAATAATAAAATGACCTATTTTTTCTCCAGGTGTTGATGATGGAAATTCTACTTTAATACTATCCATTATTTCATTATTAGTTATTTGAGTTTTAATTTCATATCCGGGTATAATAAATGCTAAACTTTTAGTTAAATCTTCTTTATTAAAAAATGCAACGCCCTTATCATTTTCTGTTTTTGCATATGATTTACCTGCATTTATATATACTTTAGGATTTGCTATATCCATTCTATAATCATTAATATTTCTTATATATCTAAATAACCAATTTCCAGGACTATATGTATTATCAGAATAATTAAAAGGCATTGAATAAATAGTACCTTTATTATCTAAAACTACATATTTAGGAGTTTTTTGATAATATTCATCTAATGATTTAAGTGTCTGCGTTAACGACATATTTATATATATTATCATAATTAAAAAAAATAATATATTTATAATTACTTATAATTATTTATTTTTATTATAAATAATAAAAATTATTCATAATGTTCGCCACGTTGGCATTTAGCTTTCATATCTGTATCATTAGTTGCTTTACACCAAAATTTACATTTTTCATCGGCGAGTGATTTAATTGAATTACAATTTAATACATGAACAAAATCTTTTACAAATTCTTGTCGTTCTTTTTTCTTAAAAACTAAAAATGATCTAAGTTTATTACTAAGTAATGTTTTTTCTGAATATTTAATTAATCCATCTTTATTATATTTAGCAACACTATATGGAGTATCTTCAGATATAATTCGTTCATAACCAGGTAGCATAAATCCTTGTAATGATTGATATTCTTTTTCAGTCCTAATACCATTAGCTTCTTTGCCTGATGTATTTACCCAAATACGAGTATCAAGATACTCATCTAATTTTTTAGGAGTAAAATACTTATCCATTCTATTAGGATGTAATTTCATACTATATTCAAATAAAGAATCATTACTATCATATATATAATTTGAATTTAACCCTTTCTTTTTTGATTCCGCATGCATTTCAGGTAAATAAAATATATCTTTATTATGATCAATCATTACATAACTTGGGGCAACTGCATGATAATCTACTAAAGATTTAATAGCATCATCTAATTTTATATTTACATAAGGACCAGTTGGAATATTCATATTTTTTATTTATATATAATATAGAATATTTAAAAATTAAAATAATAAATGTTAGTTTAATATAATCACAATTATATTATTATAATTTAATATCATAATATATATCTTATATATAATCATAATTATTTCATTATAAATTAATATCACAATGAATATTTAAAATAAATAATTTTTAATACTGTTAACTTATAATTTTCTTATGAATAAGATATCTATTAGCGATATTGAATATTTCTTTATGTACCCAAAAAAAGACTCCCTTTAATTTTAAAAAAAAGAGCCTAGTTTAAATTTGTATAAGTATTATTTTTTTAATTTTTTACTAATATATTAAATTTATTTTTTTCATTAAATATAATTAATTTTAATAAATCATTTGTTTTAATAAAATTATTTTCTTTTAATCTATAATAATAAATATTTAATGTATTTATAAATCCATTATTAATTGATGCATTTATTTTAATATTTTTAATTATAGATAAACTATTTTTAACATTGTAATGATATTTAGTTATTAAATAAAATATAACTAATGCAACACTACAAGATGCCCCATCACGACAACAAACTAATATATTTTTAGTTGGATGATTTATTGTATAATTATATAATAAATCTCCAAATTTAATTAATGATATATTATTTAATGCATTATCTTCTAAATTAAATTTTATAAGTTTTATATTTTTAGGATACAAATTTTCAAATTCTTCATCATTATCATGTATTCTAAATATAGTACTAATTTTATTTTCGTTAAGAAAAAGATTATTTAAAGAAAATAAAATATTACTTATATATAAATTATCAATAATTTTATAAATCATATTAAGATGATATACTTTACATATTAATTTTATTTTTTAATCCTAAATATTTTAGTTTTTAATATCGTATATAATATAAACTAAATAGATATGAATATATTTACTAAAAATGAATCTCAAAAAATACTACAAATATTACAATCTGAAATAATATTAAATACATCTAGATTTATTAAAATTATTAAATTTATTACAAGATCTACTAAAACATTTGATATATTATATTATTTTTTAGAAACCACTTTAAATGATGGTGAAAGACAAAATTTTTATATTAATATATTACCATTTATAATTAAATCATCATTTATTTGTCATACTAGAACATACAATATAATTAAAAAACAATTAATTATTAGTAAATTAGATGTTTTATCTATATTATCAAATATGTTTTTATGCTGTATTAAAACACATTCAAATATAGAATTTATAGATTTATATAATTCAAATAATAATGAAATTAATTTAGATAACTTTGAAAAATATAAAGAATCTATTGAAGAAAGAAAAGAAGATTCATATGATTATAATTTAAGAAATAATAATATTGAACAATTAAAATTTTATTTAAATTATTTTAATTTAATTTTTAAACAAAGAAAAGATAGATTAGATTATAAAGAAATTAAGCTTGTTATTAATGATAATAATAAGTTACCAAACATTAATAATAATATATTAACTAATATTATTTTTAATAAAACTGAGATTGATAATTCTATTTTTATTCTAAATCCAAATAAACTAAATTTAGAATATCCAGAATTATTAATATTTAAATATTTTAAAAAAATAAATAATAATTTTATTCAAATTTATAATATAAATAAATTTGCTGAATATACTGATGATTTTAAATTAAAAGAGATAAATAATTTAAATATATATAATTTTATATTTTTAGAAGAAACTGATATTGATAATCAATATTTTAGATTTTCTAAACATTCTGAAATATTAAAATCATTTAATGCATTTAGTAATATTGATAATGATAGTATCACATTTAATGATTTTAGTTTTAAATATAACGATCCTATATTAAATTTTTTAATATATTGGTTATCTGCATCTCTTAATAATAAAAAAATTAAATATTATAATAAAAATAAATCAATTAAAAATAAAATAAAAAATCTAGTCAATGAATTTAAAAATAAAACTAATATAGATTTATATATTTATATAATGCAATACGAAAAACAATATTTATATAGCATATAATTTATTTAATTCGTTACTTATTATTTCTTTTTCTTTAATAAGTTTTTTAACTAACTCATAAATATAATCATTAGCATTATATTGATGAGCATAATATGCTGGTTTATTAATTTCAATTTGATTATTAATCTCAATTAATTTATTTTCTAATTCTTTAATTTTATTATTTTTTTCATTTAATTTATCTTGTAATATTTTACCTTGTAAGATTTCATCTTTAATATTACTATTTTTTTCAGAAACTATTGGACTTTCTTCTTTATTATGTTCACTTATAAAAATACCAGTGGCTATTATAATACATACTTGTCCAATAAAGTTAACTAAATTTGTTGATTCTTCATCTTCTTCATATAAATATTTTAATCCAAAGATAAGAAATAATCCTATTATTAATAGAATTATTATAATATAAGATTTATACCTTGCTAGTTGAGACATTATATTTAATATATATAAAGATAATTATAATTATATTATAATTAAAAATTGATTTTTAATTATTTATAATGAATAATAATGAGTGATGAAATAGTACTTAAATTTATAATGTATTTAATGTTTACATTATTAATTGCATTTGGGATATTAATATTTTATATAATAATATATAATTTATATCATAAAGATATAATTAATGATACTGAAAGTGAAAGTGAATATGAAATAAAAGATGAATATATTATTTCTCTTGGTGAATAGTTACATTAAATTAGTTTTATTATTTTTTTGAATAGAAATATTTAATTTATAATATAGTTGAAAATTAATAATATAATATATTTAATAATATATAAATAAAAATGAGTTTAGATACAACATGCCAATCCAAATTATTATCCGATGGATATTTAACAAGTAATTGTTTAAATATTGACACACGCACTAAAGATAATATTATTCAAGATATCATTAAAGCTGAAGAAGGTAAAAATACATTATTTGTATTTTATAAAACTAATGATTATACTAAAATTACCGATGCGACATTTGCAACTCCTGAATATATACAATATAGATCTGGAGTAGATTATACTATTGATAAAATACCATTATCAAAACAAGTATTTGCATTAAAAATATCTACATTTATTACTATTCCTAAAGGTGGTTTATTTACAATAGAATTGAATAAAGGATATTCTGCTAGTAATATATATATAGATAATATTTTAATAGGTAAACAAATTCCAGGTGGAAGTGGAAGCGCTAATTTAATTATAAATGATGTTTATATATCAGAAGGAATTCATTATTTATGTATTGAAACAACATCAGATAATAATGGAAATTATGCATCAAATGCAGCTGCATCATTTTCATTAACTTTATCAATATATGCTAAAGGAACTACCAAAACATCAGTTAATACACTTATTACTACTCCTTATACATTATTAACTAATATTACTAAGGCAAAAAATAGTGCAGATATTAATTACTGTAAAGCTGGAGCATTATTTACTAATGATTATTGTAAGGCATTATTAAAAAGTAAATCTTTATTAAATGATAATGCTATAAATTATTGTTATGACGATGCGAATTCTAAATATAGTTATAATCAAGAATGTATGGATTTAATGAAAAAATCATTCAATGGTGATTCTTCAATTAATACTACTTTAGCAAGCCGTATAAGAAATTATGCAAAAAATTGGACATATAAAGGTTTTGATAATGCAGATAAGAATATTTTAACATCTGACGATTTAATAAAATTTAAAGATTTTTATATTATGGCTAATGAATCTGCAACTAATAAAGATGAAATTATTGATAATTTAAATGCATATACAACAGCTGCAGGAAAAAAACCTGTACCTGCTTATTGTGAAAAAATAGCTGGCGATATTTATCAATTTGAAAATAATAAAAATGGAATTTGTAACTATATATATAATAACGATACATCTATGAAAAAACAGCCAATATTAGATTCCATTAATACTATTAAAAAAATGTACTGTACTAAAAAAATTGGTAATAATTTTAGATATGAAACTGATGCTAATTGTAATCAAATGGTTCAATCATTAGATTTATTAAATACAGATATAAATAATAGATGTATAGTAAATAATAAATTCAATATTGATGATTCTTATTGTAATAGTTTAGTAGATACATATGATATTACTAAACCAGCTATTAATAAAACATTATTTGATGGGTTAATTACATCAAAAACTAATTATATGAAAGATGAAATAGCTAATATTTCTAAAGACAAACCAACATTAAAAACATTAAATTATGCTACTAATATTTATAAAACATACCCAACTGCTAAAGTATCTGATGATATATTACAGCCGAGTTTATTAACTTATTGTGAGGTTGAAGATCCAATGTTAAGTTCAAATATTAATACTTGTAAAAATATTTATACAGCATTTAGTACAGAACCAAAAATAAAAGATTCTAGATCTCGGATGCGATTTAATAATTGTGCAAAAGATGAATATCTTATGACTAATAATAATACAGATGTTGATATTGCTAAAAATATTAATCAATGTAATACATTGATTTCAGATATGTCTAATTTAGCTAATATCTCTAGATCGGCTCCATTAATGAATAGTAAATGTAGTACTGGAGATAATATTGTAAGTGATACTTGTAAAAATTATTATAGTAATATAGAAGCTAAAATTTTAGAGCAATTTAAACCTAAAACAACTTCAACATTTATAGGTAGTAAAGAATGTGCTGATGATACTACAGTTAATCCTGATGGAATTACTACAATTAATTCTGATGGGTCTAAAACTATAATTAATTCTGATGGAATTACTACAATTAATTCTGATGGATCTAAAACTACAATTAACTCTGATGGGACTACTATAATTAACTCTGATGAAACTACTACAATTAACCCTGATGGGACTAAAACTATAATATTTAAAGGTAATGGATACACAGTTGAAACTATTATTAAATTAGATGGAAATAAAATTAGAACAATTACTAATGATGATGGTACTATAGATTCTACTTCATTAATAACCATTAATGATGATAAAACAGTTACAGTTGATACAGTTTTACAAGATGGTACTAAAATTACAAAATTTAGCAATCCCACTAATAAATCCCAAATTATAACAACTATTGAACCAGATGGTGCTATTATTATTTCCTCAACTATTGGTAATTCAGATGGATCGAAGACTATAACAACAACTAATGCAGATGGTAGTAAAGTTATACAAAAATTTGATTCTAATGGTCAAGAAATAAAAGATGATGTATCTATTAATCCTGAATTAACTAAATCAATTCAAGAATTAGATGATGCCATAAAAGATTTTCAAAAAGAAGAAAAAAAACAAAAATCTTTAAATGCAGTTCGATATATTTTATTCTTTTTATTTATTTGTATTATAGTATTAGTAATTAGAAGTAGAACTAATAAAACAAAAAAAAATATTAATCTTAATACAAAATTAAATGAAGTATCGCCTATATTAGTTTCAAAAATGAGATAATATTATCTCATTCCTTGTCTTATTGCATTTTGTCTTCTTAATCTAGGCGGTCGTGGTTCTTCTTCTTCTGATTGTTCTTGTCTGGCAGGTCGACGTTTTTTAGGTTGATCAGATTTCTTCTTTTTAAAGAAATACATACCTACTAAAATTACTAATACTATAAATAATATTATTAGTATTATTTTATTTTTTAGTTCTTCAGCTGCTTTTTCCTCTGCGGCTTTTAAATCAGCTGCCTCTTGGGCAGCCTTTTTATCTTCTAAATCTGCTTTTATACATACTTCTTTATTAAATCGCAATCCTAAATTTTCATTGCACAAATCTTCACATTTTTTATCTCTACATTTAGATATATATTTCTTTTCTAATGTTCCTTTTTTAAGTTTATTTGGTACTATTTCCATACCATTATCATCTATAAAACTGGTATTAAAATAAGAAATACAATCATTTGATAGCATATTTTTTTCATTATTACAATATTTATCCATAGATGTTAAATAATCTTTATAAGCTTTATTTAAATCAGAATTACAATTATTATCATTAAATATATTTTCTAAATTACATATAGTTAAATCATCTAAACCTTCTTTTCTTCTATTAATAAACATATCTTTATTAGTAAACGAAGATCTAAATAAACCTGCCATTGTATATATACCAGTTGCCCCAATATATCTTAATATTGCATCATAATAAGCATTATCTGGATTAGTTCTCATATAATTAACAATATAATCTCGTCCTTTATGATCTACAGAAAATTCATGTTGACTTTTTTTTTGAAATAGTGGATAACATGGACATTTATTTCCAGAACCAGAATACCATGCAATAATATATGGTTCGGGTTTAGTTCCTGCAATAGGATCCCATAATCCAGGTCTATGAGATTTAGGATTATATCCAGTTATGGTACAATCTATAATTCTATCATATTGTGCCATTCCATTGTTTTTTCTTCTTCCCCATCGAAAATTAGCATCATCATTATTATTAACATTTATTGATGTATTACCTACATTAAATGATGTTGTATTAACATCTTTCATCCAACTTGTAAATAATGAATTATTATAATCCCAAGATTTGCCATTAACCATTACATCTGTTGGATCTTCTGAACCAGTTCTCCATGTACCTCCAACTGGATCTGAGGGGTTTCCAGAATTATAATAATTATCAGGAAATTTCCAAACATCTCCTCTATAATTTCTAACTACAAAATTAGGAGCTTTTGGATATAAATAATGATATGAAAAATGAAAAGACATTTCTGTATCACCAATAGATTTATCATAATTTATAATTTTAAGAATCTGATATGCTCCATAAACTAATAATAAATATTTATCGTGAATCTTTAAACTTAATTGATAATTTATAGATGTATTAGAATGCCAAACTGCGGATGAACCATTGTATAATACTAAATTACCATCAGTTTGCATATGTAGGTGTGTATGTGTGTAACCTCCAGTTCCAGATGCCCATATAGGATTTTTATTATTATCATATAATACTAAATTACCATCTGGTTGATAAGTAAAAAATGCATTACTACCATATAATTTAAATGATCCATATGCATCACCATTTGGAGATTTCATTATGATAGTACCAGGAGTAAATTCTGTATGCTTAACTCCATAATATAATACATATCTATCATTAGAATTTTTAATATATAATCTTCCACTATCATTAACTTCTAAATACGAATTTGTATCAGAGTTTGAACCAGTTTGCCATACTATGGAACTTCCATTATATAATATTAAATTACCATCTGTAAATGTTAAATGTGTTGATGAACTTGTCTGTGTTTGTGCACACCATAATGGTGTTCCGGATGAATTATTTAAACATACATTTCCATCTGATTGATATATTAAATAATAAGTATTAGACGGTGAATAAACTCGTTGGCCCTTTTTAATAGTAGTTCCATTAGTTATTTTATAATCAAAACATTGTTTAGATACAGTTGAATTACTATGTGTCATCCATTTAGAAAATTTATCTTGTAAATATCCTGTATAATATTTTAATTCTTCTCTATTTAACTCAGATGGAAAACTATTTTTACACGATGTAAGCCTCCACGCATTATCAAGTGCAGCATCAGCAATACAATATTCATCTTGATATCTAACTAAATCTGGATTTGTAATTGGGATACCTCCATTTTCTTCAGAAATATAATTTCTAGTACTTCTTTTAGCTTGTCTTCCGCAACTATCTTCAGTCCACTGTTCATACGAAGACCAATCACTGTATTGGCCATCTACAATAGCTAAGTTATTTGCTAATGAATAATTAGGAATAATATATTGTTCTATATTATTATAAAAATTTTGACATTTTGTATCTGTAATATTATTAGCACATTTATTTATCATATCTTGTGTAAATTGATTAGCATAAAATGTTTTATCTAATGTATTATTAGTACAATTAATAAGTAATTTATCTATAGAATTCCAAGTAGAACCATTATCATTACTATATTCAAGATTAAAAATAGTAGTAGAATATGATGCTTTTGAATCTCTTTCAATATAAAAAGTATATATTCCCTTTTTAATAGATGCAAATTTTTTACTTAATGTAGTTGTTTGATAATCATTAGATGTATTAAATACTATATTAGTTGAAAAATTAAAATATACTTTTGTTGGTCCAGTGGTAGTTAATCTAAATAAAAATGGTAATTTATTTTGAATAATAATAAATCCTGTCATCTTTAAATTAAAATTAGATGATGAAATATCTTTCTTTGCATCGTGATTAATTTTTTTAAAATCAAAATTATAAAGTAAATTTGGTTCGACTATAACTTTATATGATACAAATCCCTTATCATTATTACTATCATAATTTAAACAATTATTTTTACTAATTAAATCAGTATATGTAAAATTATTATTAATAAGACTAAACATATTTTATCTTTATTGATTTATTTATATATTATCATATATAAAAACTTAAAATCTTAAAATTGGAAAAAATAATAATAATTAAAATATATATTAATTATTATTATTTTTTATATATTAATACGAGTATTTCCTTTAATTTTTAATAACATTATAGCTTTCAAAACAATATTAGTTTTATGATATAATTATTAAAATAGTTAAAAAAGATAAAAAATATTTTTTTTTAAAATTGATTTTATATTAACATTATATAAATATATATTATAATGGATAGATTTGAATGTATTAATGGAGATATTCTATGTAAATTTTGTAATAAACGCTTACATTATACTAATGATATATGTACAAATTGTCAATTTATATTTCAAAATGGTTTAAAACATAGTCAATTAGACTTAACAGATAGAAATTTTTATCGTAATCATAATATTTATTTAGATAGTTATTTAGAACAAAATCATATTTATTCAATTTGTTTTAAATGTAAAAAATATAAAATATTTTCATCACATAATTTATGTTCTTATTATATTATAAATGCTAATAAGATTAAAATATGGTATAAAAGGAGAAGATATAATAAAAGTTTATATAACTTATTAGAATGGATTGAAAGTATAAGAATGGATCCAAAATCGAAATATTTTCAAAATATTATGAATAAATTTTACTTAGAGTAATATTAAAATCTACTATAAATCCAATAATACAAGAGAAACATAATAAATTAGTATAAATTGTTTTATTATCTAATTCATAAAAATATATTATTAATAATATAAATAAAAATATTCCAAGTACATCGCCATTAGTTTTTTTTATTAAATCAAACATTTGTTTATATTAATTATTATATAATAAAAATATAAAAATGTCTACTAATAGTTTAAACCCAGATGATATTTTTATTCCTCCGCTAGATGAATATGATAAGCGCCCGGTATTTTATGAAATAAGTGATGAAGAAGAGAAAAAACGCAATATAGATCATAGAAATTATATTATAAGCCAAAGAGATAAAAAAGCCAAATATTTTAAAGTCCCTGTGTTAACTGAAGAAGATTATAAAAATGCAAAATTAATAGGATTATCTGAAGAAGATTTAGATAAAAATTATTATCAAGAAAGTAAATGGAATAAAAAAGCATGGTTACATAAAATAATTGAAATTTTAGATAAAGACAATTTAAAATATTTACCTATTTTAAAATTAAGAAATGAAGTACAAGAAATATTAAATGATATTCATTCTTTAAAGGAAAGTAAAAAACATACTAAAAAATTATTACATAATATTATACATCCTAAAAATGAAATGACACCTACTATAGATACAGATCGTGTAAATAATCTAAATGAACAAATTAAACAATTAAAAGACAAAATAAATATTATTTCTAAAGATAAAATAATAGAATTAAAACAAATATTATCTCCAACAAAAACTGAAATAGTACATAAACATATTAAAAAAAAATCAAAAAATTATACATATGGAATTATGATAGTTATATTCACTATATGTTTAGGAATATTAATATATCTAAATGAATTTTTAAAATCTGAAATTGATAATATAAATAAAATAATTAGTTATGTTTTATTATCTGGTATAATAATAACATGTGTATTTAAATTATATAAAACTAAAAATAAATATAAGATAGATTAATAATTTATATTTAATTACTCTTTTATATTTTTTTATTTTATATATTATAACAGAATATATTGAATAAAATGGATACTGGTAAATTAATTGAAGAAACAACTCCGTTAACGAAAACTAGTGATTTATTAACTCATATTACTTCTACAGAACCTATGGAACCTGTGAAACCTATAGAACCTGTGAAAGCAGTTGAAACAGTACAAAAAAAAAATGATTTTAAGCCTACTGCGATTTTTAATCCTAATTATATAAAACAAAGTACTGCAAGTGTTAGACAAAATGTATACCAAAGAGCACAAACAGTTAAATCTGCATTTGTAGAAAAACAAAGTATTATTAAAAGATCAGTTACATTTATAATATCTATGACTTTTTTAGTACTAATTATTATATTATTTTATGCAGCAAATACTCCAAGTTTTACTGGCTATGATAAAGCAAATCTAGCATTAAAAGTAGTAGGTTATATTATATTTAGTGGAATAATGATAATATCATTTACAATGGCTTGTTATTCTATTGCTCCTGCTTATGTAAAACTTGGAGAAAAAATTAGAAATATAAATTTTAAAGGTCTTTTTACTAAATCTCAAATTGAGCCAGCTAAATAAATTATAATAATATTTATAATATTTTTTTTTATAAATAATATTATATAATAAATATGTCTATTTCAATAGGTGCTAAATTTTATTATGGATTAATATTAATATTAATTGTTACCATAATATTTTGGTATTCTAGTTCATTAATATTAGATTGGTTAATTTTAAGTAATAAATATGAAGCTACTAATAATAATGTATATGTTGCATCTAAATGGACAATTAGAGTAATGGGTTGGATAAGCATGATTATAGGCATAATAAATGGAATAACGGGAGTAACCTCAATAATTGATTTGATTCTAACTTAAAAAAATAACATAATATATTATTTATCTATAAACTTAAAACCATGAAGCTAAGTATTCATATATAGTTTGTGTCTTTTTTTTAATATTATAATTTTTATCAATTTCTTCACTTTCATATAAATCATATAACCATTCAGGTAATTCTGGAATGGGAGTATCAAAAATACTTATTTCCCATTTATATTTTTTTCCATTAATTCTATTAACTGAAGGTTCAACTACAAATTGAACACTGTTTACCCAGAATTCTACTCCAACGTTTTTATTATCAAATTTAAAGAATTTAATCTTACTTTTCATTTTTTTCATTTTAGATTCATTATATTTAAATATATAGTGAAATCCACCATTTGGTGTTGTTTGATAAGGTCCAATAGGTAATTTATATTTCTCAATTAATTTAGTAAAATGTTTTACGCCATTATCTTTTTGATCAACATCAATACACATAATACCAGATTCTTTACCACAAACAATTCCTAAATTACAATTATTATATTTTTCAATATTAAAATTATAATCTTTTGATAAATTAAGCCAATTATCAATACTTGGATTTTTTCCTTCTTTTGATTTATCATAATTATCTAATGGGATAACTACTAATCCAGCTTGTTGATAATTATTTTTAAAATCGTTTAATAATTTATTATCAATTTTATATTCTTTATTTTTTTCTTGTTCAATAAGATTAAATTTAACTCCTCTTCTATTATATTTTTTAATTACGTTTTTATAAATAGAAATTAACATTTTATCAACTGTAATATCTTCCTTCATTAAATTTTGATTATTTAATTTATATAAATAATTATTAGTATAATAGCATCTTAAGAAATCAAATTTAATTCCTTTATTTAAAAATGTTTTATAATCTGTATTGATATAAATAAATGTAATCTGTGGTATTAATTTTAATATATACACACTATCAATATAACAAGTATAATTATATATATATTCAGATTTAATAAATGTATTTGTTCCGCTAAAATTAGACTCCATTTGTTTTTTAAATTTAGATTCTATCACAATATCAATATCATTTGGATTATAATCTGATTTAGTTAATAATTTATGAACAAATGACCCAATAATTAAAAAATTATTTCTATTAATACAATCAATTAAAGTTTTACTAAAACGTTTATTAGCATCAGTTTGGTCTAAAATATTTTCTAAAGTATTTATTAATTTTTCATTATTGATAGGGGTTTTTTCCCATTTAGAATTATAGTAATCACTAATAGAATTCATTTTCTTATATATATTTATAATATTATTTTTAAAATCAATTTTTTTTATTAAACTTTAAATAATTGAACTCCATCAATATAACTATATGAAGTTAAAGCGTAATCTACGACATTAATAGTTTCCGCCGAAAGACTTAAATAAATTGCAGAACCTGCTGGTGGGGCACCTAAGAAAACCGATGCAAATTGCCAACCAGAATCACCATAATCACCAACAGATGCTACATCTAATGTTTGAGAAAAAATAACATTATTATTTGGATCTTTAACATTTACTACAAGTTTATCATTATATGGTAAATAATCTCCAGCATCAAATCTATACCAAAAAGTTAATACATGATTATAATTATTACATCCTCCATAATTAGAAACTACTAAATTTGAATTAGTTAATACATTAGGATCTGTCCCTGGACCAGTTCCAGAAGTAGATAATTGTGCATAACAATTACCATCAGGTGCAGAAGCATCACAAAGAATTATTGCTGGTTCAGGTCCAGTTGTAGTCCAACCTGTTAAATCTCCTGATTCGAATCCTGCATTTACTGGTGTTATATCCTTTACTGGTTGTTCACAATTAGGATTAAATGATTCAGTAAAACATCCCGAATTACTAATATCTACAGAAGATAGGCCTCCTTTATTATTACATTTAGCTTTAGACCATTTATCATTAGGGTTTTGACAAAATTGACTACGATCTTTTAAATTATTTGGAGCACAATATAAAGTATTACTTCCATCGCCGCATTTTAATGCAACCATAAATCGACCATTTGGTCCGCAGATAGAATCTGCTTTAACTAATGTCGTAAAAACTGCAATAATCGAAAATAACTTCATATTTAATAATATATTATAATATATTATTATATATTTATTTAATATATAATTAAATAAATTAATTATTTTAATATATATTAAATAATATGGATTCTAATATTCCTCTAGCAGTTAAAGTACCAGAAAAATGTCCAAAAGAAACTATTTTTATTAAAAATAGTTTTACAATTTTTAGTGTAGTTATTTTAATATTATTTTTAATTTATATATTTGATTGTGATATCAATCATAAAATTAATTCATTTATAGGTCTATATTTTTCTTGTGGATTTGTAAATCTTATTATTCATATTATTGGGTTAATTACTGTTGTCCAACATTTAAGTAAAGATTGTATTTAATATAATTATTATAATATAATAATGTCGTTATTAGAATTAGAAACTATAGATAATATAGTTATACCTAAAAAAGATAATACAACAAAATTAATAAATGAACCTATTGATTATTATTTAAATGATGAAGCTAACTATTTATTAGAATATCAAAAACAGTTAAAATATAGACATAATACTATTATAAATAATATATTATATTTTTCTATTATAATAGGGATATTATGTATTATATTATATATAACTGAACAAATTAATAAAGATAATATAATTATATCAAATATTAAAAATATTTTATTAAAGGGATTTAGTATTTCATTATATTCTTTATTTTTAATAAAAATAATAAAATAGATATTTTAAATCGATTTAAAAAGATATATTATATAATATATATAATGATGTGTAGCAATTCATATGTAATTCCAGTTTTAACTCCTAAAACACCTAATGGTATATGTAATGAAGAAAATAACAATATAAAATATAATATTCCATTGACTATTTGTACAATTATAGATATTATATCTATATTTTTAATATTGTTATGTAATAATAATGTCTTATTTTTTATATTAATTGGGTGGTTTTTTATAGGATTAATAATTAAATTATATATTACTGAAAAATTACAAAAAAAATATAAAATTTTTACATTTATATTACATATTATATTTATGGTAATTTTTCTATTAAAAAATCAATTTAAAAAATTATAAATAAAGAATAAATCTTTTTTTTTAATTAACCTCTAATATATAATTATCTTCAGAATGTATACTAATACCATCACTACTTCCAAGATCTGACCCTGAATTCCATTCTACTACATTAAATCTTAATAAAGAATCATATGGTATAATTACTGTAAATAATATAGAGGTTATCATATATTGAATATAATATAAACACATAGTAAAATTACCAGAAAGTAAAATAATATAGAAATTTATTAAGAATATATTAATTGTAACAATAATTGGAAATATACTAAAACCTTGAATTGTAATTGCCATTATAAAACTGGTCAAACCTACAATAATTAATATAGGTAACATAATAATAACTGCTAATTCAATAAAGATAACAAAGTATAATTTAATACTAATAAATTTAGAATATAATAAATAAATATGACATGCAATTAAACTATTACTCCAACGTCTACGTTGTAAAATTAAATGTTTAACTGTTTCTGGAACTTCTGTGATACAATTAATTTCAGGAACATATTTAATTTTTTTAGTTGGGTGATTATTTATTAATATATTTGTTAGATATCTATCTTCACCAAATTTTAATAAATTATCTTCAATTAAATTTTTAGGTTCTTTATTGTATTCATCTAAAATATCTTGATTAATTAATGTTGAATCTTCAGAAATATAAATTCTTAACATTGAAAAACATCCTGATAAAACTAGAGTATTAAATAGTACAGTCTCATAATTTTTTAATAATAAATGTGAAATAAAATATTCAAAGTTTTGTGCCATTGTTATTAAATTCTTATTCTTATTTAATACTTTAGTTGTTCCACAAATAGCAATATGATCTTCATAAGAATTCATAATATGTACCATTTTTTTAATTGAATTGTTATTTTCAACTATAGTATCACCATCAAGCAATAATATATATTTAAATTTAATTATTTCATCTATAGAGTTTAAATATTTAGTCATTGGAAATAATTCATGACTTGAATCAATATTTAAATTTAAATTAATTAAATTATAGAAAATACATTGTGAATCTTTTTTACCTGCATTAGTTTGCTTGACTATAATTAAAAACTTTATTCCTTCATGATTATGATATTGATACCTTAAAAGATTATTATTATAAATTAAATTATTACTTTCAGAAATATTAAAATTATTTATTCTAAATACACCATTAAATAACGCATCAATACAAAATTCACCATCAAGAACAAATACTATTATTAAATTTTTATAATCATCTTCTTTAACTGATTCTACTAATTGATTAATTTCTTCTTTTGTTTCTTTATATAATGTAGCTAAAATAAATACTCCATCATTAACTTCAATATTCTTAATATCTGCAATAGTATTTTTATATTTATTAAAATGATAATACCATAGAGAAATAATAATATTTGATAAAATACATATACTTAATATACTAATAAAGATATAAAGACATATATTAAAACATTGACAATATAAATTATTTTTATATTGAATATGAAACATATTGGTACATTGATCTAATGAAATATATGTTACACCAAGTACAATTAAATGCCAAATAAGCACTGTGATATAAATATTAGCTAAATTATAAAATCTTACTTTTTTATCTTCATTTCTGATAATGTGTCTGATGAGAAAGTTTGGAAATATAATCTTTGATAGCATAATTATGATTCTATATAGTTTATTAGCTTAAAAATTCAATTTTTTTATTTTTTATAATAAAAATAAAAAACATAATATAAATAAAAAATTATTAATAATGTATGTACAATGCAAACTTAAAGAGTATTCATTTATAGGATTAATAATTATATATATACTATTAAATTTAATATTAGATTCTAAATCAGCATGGAGTTTATCGATATTAATTATATTAATAAATTATATTTTTACTGATACAACTATATGTCTTGAAGAAAAATTAAATAGACGTTATGCAAGAAATTTATAATATTAAATTGATACTAGATTGGATTTTCCAACTTGTGTTTATATATTTTTTTTAACACATTTTAGATGAAGTAATTTTTAATTAAAGAATTTATTATATATTTAAAATTTACTTCACTGAAAAAATTCCTCCTCATTGTGGTGATATCACCACAGTGAGGAGGGAAGTCAGTATTTATCTTTAAATTTAACTTTTAATATTAAATTAATACTAGATTAAATCCTCATACTTGTGCTTTTTATTTTTTTTTAACACATTTTAGATAAACTTATTTTTAATTAAAGAATTTATTATATATTTAAAATTTACTTCACTGAAAAAATTCCTCCTCCGTGTGGTGCTATCACCACATGGAGGAGGAGAGTTAATATTTATCTTTAAATTTAACTTTTAATATTAAATTGATGCTAGATTGAATCCTCATACTTGTGCTTTTTATTTTTTTTTAACACATTTTAGATAAACCTATTTTTAATTAAAGAATCATATATTATATATAATATAATATAGATTTAAAATGGATCTTAAATGTTTACAATGTAATAAACAATTTGCAAATTTATATAATTTAAATAGACATAAAAAAATACCATGTAATTTACCAAAAGAAACAACTAATTGTGATATTTGTAATATAAATTTTAGTAGACCTGCAGAATATAAAAGACATGAAAAAACTAAAAGACATATAACTAATAATATTATTAATATTGATAATAGTACAACTAATAATATTAATCAAATTATTAATCTTTTATGCCCAGTTAATACGTTTATAAATACAAATATAGATTGTCTTAATAATTTAGATATTAATAAATGTTTAGAAGGAAGTGATAAAATTATTAATGATGTTAAATTAGATATAGAAGAGGATGTATTTACATATGATTTAAAAAAAGAAACTATTATTAGGTTTATGAATTACTTGATTAAAATATTTTCAAAACTTAATTTTAATAAAGATCATACATTTAATAATAATTGTAAAATTTTAATTTTTATTAAGGATAATGTTAAACCAATAATTATTAAATCCCAATATTTAATTTTAGAAACTAGACCAAATAATAAATTTCAATGGACGGAAATTATATATACTAGATTTATAAATGAATTATTAAATTTAATGATTTTAGTTAAAACTTATTTTAATATTGATAATTTAAATTACATAGTGGATTTCTTAGAAGAATATTTTAAAAATAATGAAAATATCCAAAATGAATTAAAGGATGAAATTATAACTAGTTTATTATATTTAACAAAAACATTTACATATGATTCTAACGATATGGATTTACAATATAGTTTAAAAAATTATATTGAAGAAGAAACTAAATTACCAAATGGTATAGATTCTAATGTAAAATATATTGCAAATCTTTTAGAAAATTCAAATTAAAAATAATTGAATTTCATTTTAAAGATATATAAATATGTTTGAATTAATATTATCCCCATTTTTAGTAATAATTATATATGATATAATTCTAGATATATTTTTAGTAAATTTAGAAGATTTATTAATATTTTTAATTCCTTATATGATTATGTATGAAATATATATTAATAAATTAATAAAAAAAATAAAACATAGATTATTAATTAATAGTTTATAAAATTATATTTAAAATAAAGAGAATATAGATAAATAACATATTTATATTTTTATATGAATTATTAGTAATTAAAATATTATTGGTTGATTTATTATATAAAACATTAACATTTTTAATAAAATCTAATGTATAATTTGTATTGTTATTTAAATTAATAGTAATATTTTGATTAATATCAATATAATTATTAAAATTATTAATATTAGGTGTTAAATATTGTAAAATAATATTAATAAATACTTCTGTTTCATTTTTTAATGTAGAAGTAAATTTAACATATTGTGCATTATATGCACAATTAGTATTTAGATAATCTAATGTATAACAATATCTATTATAATTTAACATATAATTATTAAAATTAAGATTTATTATTAGTTTTAGTTCTTTTTCATTATTTTTTTGAAAATAATATAAATCATTATTATTCTTTTTTAAATAATTATTATCAACTTGTTTACAAAATTTATATAATATAAATAATATAACAAATCCAAGTATTAAATATACTAAATTTTTTATATTTTTATTACGACGATGACGTCTATGAAAATTTAATAGGTATGAATTTTCATGATATATCATAGTTTTAACCTTATATTACTATAAAATAATATAATTATTCAATTTTAATTTCGTTATATCGGCTTAGCTGAGCATATATATGTTAAAAAAATAATTGAATTATTAGATAAATATAAATTATATGATATGGGCCTTCGTGATTTGATTAGAAAGCTTTTTAGAAGAAATAAATCAAAATATGACAATACTATAAGATTGAGTGCATTAAAGCCAGTTATAATGTCTGAAATAATACTTAAAAATGGTAAAAAGATAGTTGTTTTTGTTTGATATATATTTAAAATTGTTTTTTTATTAATAAGTATATATACAATGGTAAATACAGGGTTAATTAAATTTAATAATGAATACATATTTATCTCTATTGGATCATTTCAACAAAATAAACTAATAGCAAAATCATTAAGACAATATGTAAAATCATATATTTATGATAAAAATATAGTATGTATTGGAGGCGAATCTTATATGTATGGATTGACTAATATGAATGTAAATTATATTAGTCATTATACAAATTCAAATATAATTTATAGTGACTGCAATAGAAATAATCTTATATATAAAAAAGAATTAACAAATAAAATTATTGATTATAATTCATATAATAGATTTAATAACGGCGATATTTTAATAATAAATATTGCACATTTAAATATTAATTTATTAACACATATTAATAAACGTTTTTATAAGAATATTATAATTATTAATTGTCATCATGAAGAATTTTGGAATAGAATTAAATATTTGTCTAAATACAAATTAATTATTAGAAAACAATTTATAACAAATATTAATTTTATAACTGTCAATATATTTAAATATATTGATGAAATACCAATTTATATATCTTTAGGAACTACATGTGCGGTAGCATATAATTTAAATAAAGTTGGATTAAGAAAAGAATCATATCCATTTGACTGGTGTAAGATGAATGTTAACAAATTAAATAAAGTTTTAGAAAATGATTTTAAAGATTTTAATGAAATTTCAATTAAAAGAATTTCATTTAAACATTTAGATATTAATAATAATCCTACATATTTGGCAATTAATAAATATTGTATTCAATTTGCACATGAGTTATTAAAAATTGAAGATAATGATAATTTTAAAAATAAGTTACAAAGAAGAATAGATAGATTTAAAGAATTAAAAAATAAAAAAGTTATATTTATTATTCTAAATGGGAAAAAAGATAAAATAAATAAAGAATTATTAACTAAATATGTAACAAATTATAAAATAATAGAAATAAATTCTCATAATATAGATTGGACTTTAAGTAATTTAAATTGGCATAATATATTATTTTAGTTTAGAAAAAAGTTATATTTAATAATATGTCTAATATAATTTTATTAAAATCATCAATATTATGTGGATTAATTCAATTAATATTTATTTTTTTATATATAAGTATTAATTTTAATTATTGTTTGTTTGTTTTAACTGGCATATTAACATCTATTTTTAATCACGGATTAACTTTTAATTTTATTAAATATTTAGATAGAATAACTATGTATATAGGTTATTTATTAAATATCATTATTTTAATAAAAATGTTTAATTTTATAATGATATTTATATTAAATATGTCAGTAGTATTTTATATTCTATCTAAACATTTAAATTACTCATTTATTCATGTTATATCTCATATTATGATAGCATATATTAATATACATATAATATCGAATTTATCTTATTTAAATGAATAATATATTTTATATTATAATTAAGATCATACAATAATATATTGGTATAAAAAAATGAATAAAAATAAAATAATATGTATAATGATATTTATTATTTTATATAAATATTATATAAATTATATTGTAAAAAAACCTAAACTTTATTACCATAAATGTATGAGTAATATTATTAAATTAATGCCTAATTTACATCGGCCAGTTTGGTGGACATTTTGGGGAACTAATTCATATATTCAGTTTTTTATATATTTTATTTTAGGAAGCTATAAAAATAAAATATCTTCAAATAAAATATATGAATTAGAAGATGTTAAATTAGATGATAATGAAGAAATTATCCTTGCATGGGGGAATACAGTAGATAAACCTACAGGTATATTATTAACATTACATACAGTTTGTGGCGATTATTCAGAATATGCATATGTTTCAGAACAACTTAAAAATGAGTTAAATTTAATTCCAGTTTCATATTCTCGTCGAGGTCATTCAAAACCTTTAAAAAATCCAAAATTTAATACTGTTGGTGATTTAGAAGATTTAGTATTTGTCATTAATTTAATTAAAAATAAATATCCTAATATTCCTATATATGCAATTGGTTTAAGTGCCGGGTCATCTTTATTAGTACAATATTTAGGATTTTATAGTAAAGAATCATTAATAGAAGCCGCGGTTCTTATATCACCTGGTTATGATTTTGAAGAATCTCAATTACATATGCCATTAATATCAAGTTATTTAGCAACCTATAATGTAAAACAATTATTTTTATATCCTAATAAAAAAATACTTAAAGAAACAGATAAAGAAACATTTAATGCATTACTTAATACTAATACTATAATGGAGTGGCATAAATATCAATGGAAATTTTCAGGTAATTATAATTTATTAGAAGATTATTATAAAAAAAATAATCCAATATATTATATAGAAAATATAGATTGTCCTGTTCTTTTTATTAATGCTTTAGATGACATCGCATTTCCTAAAAGTTTAATTAAAAAATTTAAAAAAATTTATAATAAATGTAAAAAATCTATTGTAGTACATACTAATTGTGGAAGTCATTTAGGATTTTATGAAGGTTGGAATGCAGAGCAGTGGTCTAATATAATAATTAAAGAATTTTTTGAAGCAATTATAAAAAAATAATTATATAATAATACAATTATTAACATAATGAGTTTTCTTACCACATTTATAACATCTTTTCATAGCTGTAAAGATTTCACGACGTAATATATTTTTCTCAATTTTACTAATATTTAATTTAGAATATGTCCCACCCCTTACATTATCAATTCCATATTTCATCATATATTTTTTTACTATTTTATCTTTATCAAATGGATCTTCACTTTTTATAATTTCAATACATTCAATCATTTTATATTTTTTAGTCCATAACGATCCTTTATTTTCTTTATGATCTTTAATACAAGAATATATATTAGTTGTTTCACCAATATAATATTTATTTTCTTGAAGCTTTAAAACATAGATATTTTCTTGATGATCTTTAATACACGAATCTATATTAATTGTTTCACTGATATGATATTTATTTTCTTGAAGCTTTAAATCATAGATATTTTCCATGATAATTAATTATTATAACAATAAAAATCAATTATTTTATTATTTATAAGTATAATAATTATGAAAATTAATAAAAGACAAAAAACTATATATAATAATTATATAAAAATAGTAAGTAGATTATTGACACCAATAATAGTAATAATTATCTTTATATATGGAATAATAAAATTAAAAAATAGAGATAATAATATTGGAATTATATTAATTATAATATCACTATGTATAATACCTGCTTATTTAATATCATATATTATTGGATCTATATTAGGACTGCCAATAATTCTATTTAAAGATATAACTAATCCAGAAGAATATATATTATATTATAAACTTTTAGATGATACTTCAACACTTGAAGAAATAAAAAAATAAATTATACAATAGATTAAAATTTATATTATTTTATACTTATCTAAATTTAATATATATAATTATATTTTTATTTAATTAATAATCATTATTTATTTTTTTCTTCATAATTTCACAAATAAGATTTTTCACATTTCTATAATAAACATCTACACTAAATACAATTAATTTACCATCATTATTTTTAAATTCATAAGTTAATGGTTCAACTGGATATACTGGATTTCCATATGTATTTTTTAATTCTTCAATTAAATTCCAAGTTTCATCATTATCTTGTAAATATTGAATATAATTACTATTTTGGCTATTGATAGTTTTCATCTTGATCATATTCATTTTATTATTATTTAATTTAGATATAAAAAATCAATTATTTTTTTTAATATAAAACTATATTATTTCTAATAAAACTTCATCACATTGAAGATTATCCCATTTTTTTGAAAAAATTTCAATTGCACAATAATTAGCTAATTCAAAATTTTTTATTATTTTAATTTGATCATTACATAATTCTAACATTAAATGTCCCGCACTCCATGTATATGATTCAAATGATTTCCAATTGATAGATCCTTTAGTAATTGCCCATTGTTCGTTAAATTTATGTTTATTTTTTCTAATAATATTACAAACATTTTTATAGGTTGTTTCTCCTTTAATTTTTAAATTATCAGAAAATACATATTCTTTTGTTATATATCTATTATTAATTGGATTAAATTTAACCATAAATACTTCCATTCCTTTATCGTATAATTTTTGTCCAAATAAAATAGGATCAAATTCTGGAGTAACTTTCATTAGAAAATTAAGATTACTGCGTTGAATATGAATTGCGAAATCATTATTACAATTAATTAATGATTCTATATATGATCTCTGTCCTACAAATGTAATAATATTTTTATTATTAAGTTTAATTAATGCAAATTTAGAATCAATATGATCATTATCTAATGGACACGAATACATAGAATTAGAACTTAATTCCCCTTCTATAAATTTACCCATTAAATAACGAAAATGATCGTAACTTTTAATATTTCCCCAAATTTCTAATATTTTTTTACGATCATCTTGATTAATTTCTTTAAGTATCTTTAAATCATTTAACATATCATTAGTAATATCAGAAGATTTAATAATATAATCTGAAAAAGAATTCATTAATATATATTACTACTATTTTGTTCAATTTTTTTTAATAGTATTTATATTTAAAAATTTATCTCTTTAATTATAAATAATAAACACATTACTTCAAAAAAGTGTTAGGTGCGGAACTATGGAAGAAATTAATATATCTAATTTAAAAAAAACAAATATCCAATATAAAGATAATCATATTCATTATATTGATCCTAATACTAATATAATTTATAAATTAGATATTAATTCCAATAAATTAAAAATAGTAGATAATGAATTAGATAGAAATATTATATTATCTAATGAGATTGCATCAGATAAAAAACTTCAAGAACTTCCGTTAAAATTAAAAAATAGAAATAAATTATATTATGATTCACTAACTAATAAAGTATATTATAATGATCAAGATAGTATTCATTTAGAAACTAATACTAATATAATTAGTACGGTATTAGCATATATTGAATCAATTAAATATACTCGATCCATTCATTAATTTCTCTTTCAAAATCTTCATTAGTTAATATTTTAGATGTAACATAATCATTATATAATTGTTTTTTAATTTCATTTTTATAAAAATTATTTTCATCTAAAATATCATTTGCTTCTAATTCATTTCTTATTTTAACACATTTATTCATCATTTCTTTTCTAAAATCTAATGCATTAGGTTTAATAGCATCATCAATACCATTAAAAACATCAATCATTCTTGTAACTCTTCCAGTTAAACAAACTAATCCACGATAAGTAGTTATATCAGATAAATTAAAATATAATATATCTTTTAAATCATTATTGTTTCCTATTGCATTCCATACTAATTGTAAAACTTGCAATTCTGTCATTTTAAATCTATCTATATAGCCATTATTATTTTTAATATGATTAATAACTTTAATAGTATTATCAATTTTTGTATTATGAATAATAATTTTATTATAATTAGATGTAAATAAATAATGATAAATATAATTAAAGAAATTTAATTTTATATTCTTTTTTTTAGAATTAAAATATTCTATTATTTCATTTATAGATACATTAATAGTTTTAGTAATATGAGTTTGTTTTTGTAATTTAATAATAATATTAAATAAATTATTTAATATATTAGTATCATGAGTATTCTGACTATCCCGAGCAATATGTTGTAAGTTAATAAATTGTTTAGGTTGTAATACTGATGGATTTATAAAAAATTCTATTATTTCTACTTTACTATTTAATAATTTTAATAATGATTCATATTTTTTAAAAATTTCATTATAATTATCTAATAATTGTTTATTTTGAATAAAATTTTGTTTAATACAATTTAAATCATTATCAAATATAATTAATTTATCAAAATTATTTATTAAAATATCTATTCTATTTTGTTTAAAACAATCAGTAAATTGTTTAATTTTATTAAATGTTAATTTTAAATTTTGTAAGTAACATCTACTAGTCATTAATTGATTTAATATTAAAATATTAAAATCTTTTTCTGCAATACTATTAATAAAAAGATTTAAATGGAAAAACCAAAAAGATATATCTTTATTAATTTTAGTTGATTGTTTTATATATTTATATAATTCTTTATCAGTATTATATAAATCTTGATTATATTCATTATAATATAAATATATATCTATATCTTTTTTAAACTTATTATTAAGATTATTAATAATTAAGTTAATATTTAATAATGAATCAAAACATTTAGATAAATTACTATTATTTTTTATTAAATTATTATTAATATCTTTTAATGTTTTTTGAGATTTATCGCAAGGTAAAATTTTATTTTTTATAGACTGATTTAAATTCATTATATTTTTAACAGATTCATATAAACATTGATTATTATTTTGTATAATTAATAAATCATCATCATTATAATTTAATTTAGATCCAATTAATATGATATTATTTTTTAATATAAAATTATAATATTTATTTTTAATTAAAATTCGACCTTTACTTATATTTAAATGAAATTTATCTAAAGATATAGTTTCGCCACGAACTCTAGCTAAATTATTACTTATATTAAATAAATATCCATTAAAATGATATATCATATTATTTATAGAAATATGTGTAGATTCTAGAGTAAAATTATATAATATATCATTGATAGTAACAGTACCAACATCAACATTAATTTCATATTTATTTTCTTTAGAAGTATTTAATATTGGAATTATAATATTATTATTATCTATAGTATAATTTTTTATTTGTAAGTTTGTAGCAATATTCATTTGTTTTTACTTTATATTATTAATATTTTTATATTAGTTTAATTTTAAAATTGATTATTATTGTAAGTATAATTAAAACAATGTTAAATATTATTTCAAGTACTGAAAGTTATGATTTAATTGAATATAATGTACTAGATAAAGGTTTAGAAACTAATAAAATTGCCGGATTTGATTTAGATAATACATTAATAATAACTAAAAGTGGATTTACTTTTGCTAGTAATTCTAATGATTGGAAATTTAAATATAATAATATTAAAGAAGAATTTAAAAAATTAATAGATAATAATTATAGAATTGTTATAATAACTAATCAACTTGGTGTATTGAAAGGAAAAACAACAAAAGATGATTTATATAGTAAAATATTATATATTTCTAGAGAACTTGAATTAAATATTACATGGATAGCTTTATATCAAGATGATATATATAGAAAACCAAGAATTAAATCTCTAGATTTATTAGTTGATAATTTAGATAAAACAAATAGTTTTTATTGCGGCGATGCATGTGGTCGTAAAAATGATTTTTCAGATACTGATTATAAATTTGCACTAAATGCAGGTATAAAAATATATTCAGATAATTATTATTTTAATAAATTTGATGATTCTCATGAATATAGTATATCATTACATCCTATTGTATATACTAAAGAATATAAAGATTTAACAACAATGGTAAAAAATAAATTACCAGATAGAGAAGTTATATTAATGATTGGATCTATGGCTTCAGGCAAATCAACATTTTGTAAAACATATTTTTCTGATTATGAAATTATAAATCAAGATGAATTAAAAACAATTGCAAAATGTAAAAATAAAGTTTTAAATACTTTAAACAATACTAATAAAAATATTATTATTGATAATACTAATAGGAATATTAAAACAAGAAAATACTGGATTGATTTATTTCATAAAAATAACATTAAGATAAATATGAGATATATTTATCTTAATGTTCCAAAATCTTTAGCATTACATATTAATACTTATAGAACATTACTAAATCAAAAAAAAATACCTAAAGTTGCTATTCATACATTTTATAAACAATATGAAGCACCAACTACTACTGAATCATCAAATATTGTTGAAATAATTATATTACCATTTTATCTAAATGAAAGTATAATTGATATGAATTTATTTAAAATGTTTTTAGAATAAAATGTTATATTTATAATTGTAAAATATTTATTTATTAAATAAAAAATTATAATAAATAAAATATAAATAAAATATAAATAAAAATGATTGACGGAGGAATTGAAAAACATGTTATACAATCAATAGTTGGATGGATTGTATTTCTACTAATATCTGTCATTATGCTTATATTTGCTTTTAAAGTTCAGAATATTAAAGACGTAAAAGATGGAGTCGATCTACAAGTTTGGATGTGGTTCTATAGTTTATTTACATCTATATTGGTTGGAGGTTTATCTAGTTTAATAGTTTCCGCAGCATTTAATTAAAAAATATATTAATTAATTATTTAACCGTGAAATATAGCCTCGAAAAAACACAAGACTACTCCAGCAACAAATGTTTGCCAAGTTTCCCATATGTTTTTCCTGTTTTACATGGGTTATATTCCCCTTCTGCCCTATCATTATCAGCTGTATTTCGTCTCATTTTTTTATTTATCTTTTATTGTATAATATAAGATAAATAAAAAAAAATTAAAATTGAATAAATAATTAATTCATATGTATATTAAAAATGAATTCAGGACGCTGGGAAAAATCGGAACATGATAAATTTATTAAAGCTATGAAAAAATTTACTAATTGGAAAGATATAGCTAATGCTGTTGGTACCCGTTCTGTAATTCAATGTAGATCGCATGATCAAAAAATTCGCAAGAAAATAGAAAATAAAATTAAGAATAATAAGGATATTAATAAAGTATATAAAGAACATGATATCAAGAAATATAAATTTAATAAAAAAAACAAATAAATATTGAATTTAGATAAATTTATATAATAAAAACATTTCTATTAATATATTTTTTTTAAAAAATAATTGATATTTATTTATTAAATACTATAATACAATGATTCCAACTCAGTTTGAAATTATGAAAGAGAATATGATAGATATTATGAATGAGATTCAAGAAATATATAAATCAATTGATGATCTTGTATCTAAATCAAAAGAACATATTGAACTTTTAAAAACATTTAAAAATCCAAGCTATATGAATATGTTAATTGCTACTACTGCCAATGAAACACTTGATTATCTTAATCCTATATTAGATAGAATAGAACTACTAGATTCAATTTATCATAAAATGTCAATTAAGGTTATTAAAGAAGGAGGCGTGATTAATATTCAAAATAATGTTGAAATATTTAATATTATAAGTAACCTAGTTGATATAAAATTAGAAATGAAAGAAATATTAAGATAATTATGTAATTAAAATAATTGATTTTTTTAATTTAAATATGATATAAATCAACATGGAACACTTACTTAAAAGATTTTTCCATACAGTATCAGAAAATGATATGAATAACTTTTTAGATAATGAATGTGCAAAATTAGTAGTTAAAGATAATAATGGAATTAAATGTTCTAATTGCTATACAATAGCAGTAGCTCACAATCAAAAACTTTTAATGTGTCACAAATGTAATCAACTTTTATTAAATAATGAGTCATTTATTAATTTATCATTTATGATATATGATGAATTATATATTAGTAAAGTTATGAACTTTGATAGTTTTAAAAATATTATGACTAATCGTGTAAATAATTCTCAAACTTTACAAGATATAAATATGAATACATATAAAAGAGAACATGAAGATGATAATTCACCTAATAAAAAAATTAAAAGATAATTTAGTTAAATTATATTTTTACTATGATTAATAATAAAATTTGGATCTTTAATTAATTCTATAACAAGTAATTCTAATAATTTTTTTCTTTTATAGCTTATATCTAATTCTCCAGGTAATAATTTTACAATATTATTATTACGATCTGTTTTAATATTATTTTCAATAATTTTTACAATTTCAGTTTTTTGAATTAATTTTGATTCTTTTAATTGCATAAGTAAAGTTTCAATAGTGTTTAACACAGTATCGGCGATCTCTTCAATTTCACAATCTTCCCAACCATTTTGATTATTAATAAAACTTTTATTATCTTCAATTTTAATTGTTTTATTTTCAGGCTTAGTTAGAAATATATTTTCTATAAACATTTTATTTAAATCAATAAATTCAATATAATTACTAGGATAAATATTATCTTTTAATTTCATATTTTTTCCAATACAAATATCAGGTATTTTTCTAAGTATTTGTTTTAATTTATTTTCAATAAATTTTTTGTTAATATGATCTAAATCTTCGGAACCAAATAAATTTAATGTAATATTATTAGTTGTATTATTACTATTAATATTATTACTATTAATTGTACTATTATTAATATTTATAATTTTTTCTTCTAATTGTTTGATTCTATTATTGATAATAGAATTAGAAGATATTTGTTCTTTTAACATATTAATTTCATTTTGCATTTGTATTATTAATTTATTAATACATGGATTTTTTCTATTAATATGCTTATCTAAAATTTGTTTAGTTTTAAATTCCTTATTACAATTTAAACATTTATAAATTAAATTACA
>JACCDV010487626.1_pt1 | contig 41936 bp, 55 predicted proteins | sample 7446131 | NCBI WGS metagenome assembly JACCDV01 (sample SAMN15323448, study PRJNA562643) | freshwater metagenome | isolation source: river surface water | place: USA:Blue River Watershed | collected 2017-08-17
GAAATGCGCACTGGAGAAGGAAAGACTTTGGTTGCGACCCTTCCTGTATACCTCAATGCCTTAGCTGGCAAAGGAGTACACGTGGTTACAGTCAACGACTATCTTGCGCGCCGTGATGCTACTTGGATGGGGCAGATATATGACTTTTTGGGACTAACAGTTTCTGTTATCAATGGTCAGGAAACTTCTTTTGTCTATGATCCCAATATTTTTTCACAAGAGAAAGAAAAAGAACTAGATGAAGAGCGGGATGAAGAAGGATCTTTCAAGGTAGTCAGAGAGCTACTTAGGCCATGTTCCAGAGGTGAGGCTTATTTGACAGATATAACTTATGGAACAAACAGTGAGTTTGGTTTTGATTATTTGAGAGACAACTTGGCTCAAAACAAAGAAGACATCAGACAAAGAGAGCATTTTTATGCGGTAGTTGATGAGGTGGACTCTATCTTGATAGATGAGTCCCGTACTCCACTTATCGTTTCTTCGGCAGTGGCTGATTCAGAGAGCCTTTATAAAACTGTGACCGAAGTAGCTCAAAAGCTAGAAAAAGATAAAGACTATAAGGTAGATGAAAAGCAAAGAGCTATCAGTCTAACCGATGAAGGTATTACTCGAGTCGAGTCCCTCCTTGGTATCAAAGACATGTATACCAAAGAAAGCGTCAAATACGTTCACTATGTTGAGACTGCTATCAGAGCTAGAGCATTGTTTATCAAAGATAAAGACTATGTTGTTCAAAATGGTGAAGTCGTTATTGTGGACCCTTTTACTGGTCGTATGCAACCAGGGCGTAGATGGAGTGAAGGGCTTCACCAAGCTATAGAAGCCAAAGAGGGTGTAAAGATAGAGCAAGAAACTCGATCTGTTGCTTCGATAACATACCAAAACTATTTTAAGTTCTACAAAAAGCTCTCTGGTATGACCGGAACAGCTAAGACTTCTGAAGAAGAGTTTATGAAAGTCTATGCCTTGCCAGTAGTTACTGTCCCGACAAATAGAGATTCAAAGCGTAAGGACAACAACGATCTTATCTTTATGACTGAAGAGGGCAAGTTTGAAGCCATCGCCAAAAAGGTCAAAGAGCTCAACCAAAAAGGTCAACCAGTCCTCATCGGTACTGTTTCCGTGGAAAAAAACGAACTCCTCTCAGCTTATCTTAAGCGCTCTGGTATACCTCACCAAGTTCTAAATGCTAAAAACCATGAATCAGAAGGTACAGTCACTGCTCAAGCTGGTCGCAAAGGCTCTGTAGTCATCGCTACCAACATGGCAGGTCGTGGAGTGGACATTATCCTCGGAGGTAACCCTTCTTCTACAGAAGAGCAAAATGAAGTCAAAGATTTGGGCGGGCTTTTTGTCATTGGTACTGAACGTCATGAAGCTCGTCGTATAGACAATCAGCTTCGAGGACGTGCTGGACGACAAGGAGATCCAGGAGAAACACAGTTTTATGTATCATTGGAGGATGAGCTTATGAGAGTTTTCGGTTCAGATAGAATCAAGACCATGATGAAGCGCCTTGGTGTCCCAGCTGATCAACCTATTGCCCACCGTCTTGTTTCTAGCGCCCTTGAGTCTGCTCAAAAGAAAATAGAAGGCTTTCACTTTGATGCTCGAAAGCACACCCTAGAATACGACACTGTTTTGTCTTACCAAAGAGATATAGTTTACAAGCGACGCCGAGCTATGGTTCTCGGAGATTTGGAGCATATCAAAAGTACCTTTTATGAACTAGGGGACAAGGCAGAGCTTGAAAAAATAATACAAGATAAGCTAAAAGATATACCAGAAGGCCCACTTTGGGATACTGTCAGAAGGATAATCCTTTATACCACTGATACTTTGTGGGTTGAGCACATAGACACCCTCGAACATACTCGTCAATCTGTTGGACTACGAGCTTATGGGCAGAGAGAGCCATTGGTAGAGTACAAAAAAGAAGCTACTTATCTATTTCGGGAGATGGAGGACCGTCTAAAAGAGCAAGTAGTTACAATGGTTTCTGGTATTTCTGACCAAGTTAAGGCTAGCTAGAGAAAAGCCTTCTACAATAGCATTATAAGACAATTTATTTGGTATTTTGTCAATCATTATGTCATAAAAAACCCTTATAAAATAAGGGTTTTTTATATTTGACACACCTATTTTTTGTTGTATAACCATTGACATAAAAGCCACTTTGTGCTAATATATAAGAGTAAATCCGTTGACTTTTAGTTAACGGATTTTCGCTTCTAAGAACGACCTTGCGTCTGTCTAGATGAAGAAAATACTGACTTTGAAGTTCCTCCGGAGCTCAACCGGAATCTATGAGTTCAACAAAAACAAAACAAATAATTCGATCATTTATCGTTGTTCCTATGATTGCTAGCTCACTATCTCTTTCAGCTTTTACAGCTGGAGTAGATCAGTTCGTAGCAACCGTAGCGGATGACCAAGCTCTGTCAACACAAGAAAAAGCACTCCAAATGGAAAGAGAGGAGAAAGCTGCTAAAATCGATGCCTACTTTGCAAAGGGTAAGATGCCACTTGCTGGGTACGGTATGAAAATGGTGCTTGAAGCAGAAAAACACGGAGTTCCTGATTGGCGACTTATACCAGCAATTGCGGTTCGCGAATCAACCGGAGGACGACATGCATGTAAAAGTGTATCGTACAGTGCCTTCGGATGGGGTTCATGTAAAATCAACTTCAAAAGCTATGATCATGCTATCGAGGTTCTTGCAACAAACCTAGGAGGTAATAATCCTAAGACTGCAAGATTCTACGATAATAAGAGTGTTAAAGATATCCTTGAGACTTATAATCCACCAAGTGTAGTTCCAACGTATGCTCGGGAAGTTATAGCTATTATGGATAAGATCGAAAATCAATAAAAGTTGGATTTATTTCTAAAGCAAAAAGCCTAGCTCTCAAGAGCTAGGCTTTTTGTTATATGGGCAAAAAAAGCGTCTTTTAAACAGACGCTTTTGAAGAGGCTTTCCTCAGTTGTTTCCATTTTGCAAATGCACTTTTTATTTGGCTAACTTTTTTAAAACCAAATTTATAGCCATAAGAATTAAGTGCATAGTTTAGTGCATAAGAAAATATTTTTTGAGTATCTGGCTTCTTACCGGCCATGTAAACCTCATTTTTTTTGTCATGGTACATCTGACTAATTAATGACATCAAATCAGATTCTGAAGTGATTTCTATTGTCATGATAATCTCTTTTGTTTAACTATTTTAACTCTATACTATAACTTAAGTCAAATCTTACAAAACCTTGAGATTTTCTACCAAAAGACTCTTTTTGCCATCACGTTCAGTGGCTGTACACTCGAGGGCGACCACTGTGCCTTCTTTTATACTTGCTCCAAGCTTGGTAAAAGTCTCTGGGAATACTACTGCCTCTATTTGTCCAGTTTTGTCTTGGATATTTAGAAAAGCCATTTTTTTGTTGCTTGATTTAGTCATGATTATCTTGGCTTTGTCTATATGGGCGACAATAATCTCTTTTTTGTTTTGGTTGTTGTATTTTCTGATTTGAGGCTCTATGGTTCTGCTCAAAATACTTTTTATAGAGCTAGTAGACTTTTGGAGCTTGTCATCAAAGGCGTCGAGTGGGTGACCAGAGATATACAGACCTAGGAGTTCTTTTTCCCAAGACAGTTTTTGTTCCATTGTCGCATTTTCAGAACTTCTAAGGTTCAAGATACTCATCGGCTTACTATCAAGAGTTTCAAACAAAGAAGAGCTCTGACTTTCGTTTAGAGATATAAGATTTTTTCTGAAAGCTAAAAGCTCTTCTATGTTACTGAGCAAGACATTTCGGTCTCCCATAGAGTCCATAGCTCCGCACATGATTAGCGCTTCTAGGCTTTTTTTGTTTAAGTTTTTGTGAGTTATTCTCTCCAAGAATTCCTCGATAGTTTTAAAGGCGCCACGAACTTTGCGCTCTGCGATGATAGCTTTACCTATCTCTGTACCAAAGTTTTTGATATTGTTGAGTCCAAAACGGATTTTTTTGGTTACTTCAGTGTTTTCTACTACGACTGTAAAGTCAGAAAATGATTCATTGACGTCCGGTGGCAAGATACTAAAGCCCATTTTTTTGGCTTCTTCGATATATTCACTGCAAGTTTCTATATCACCACTTTCGGCTGTCATACAGGCAGTCATGTACTCGGCCGGATAGTTGGCTTTGAGATAAGCAGTTTTGTAAGCAACCATACCGTAACTAGCAGCGTGAGCTTTGTTAAATCCATATGCTTGAAATGGCTCAAAGAGCTTCCAAAGCATATCGGCAAATGCTTGGGTTTGGCCATTTGCTACTAGCCCTTTTTGGAGCTTTTCCTTTTGAGCGGCCATTTCGGCTGGGATTTTTTTACCAACAGCTTTACGGAACTTATCAGCTTCAAGCCAGTCATAACCAGCGAGCTCGATAGCACTAAAGAGCAGGTCGTCTTGGTAAACGATTAGTCCGTAAGAAGCTTGTAGATATTTCTCCATTCGAGGATCGAGATATGTCACAAGAGAGGGATTGTTTTTGCGTTTGATGTATTCTGGGATCACATCCATTGGTCCTGGGCGGTATAAGGCCACCATTGCCATCAAGTCCTCAACTTTACTCGGCTTTAGTTCTCGAAGGTAGGCTGTCATGCCGTCACCAGCCATTTGAAAGACTCCAACAGTTTGTCCTCGAGAGAGCATCTCAAAGACCTTGGGGTCGTCGAGTGGAATATTGTCGATATCTATCTTGATACCACGGATTTTTTCGATACGCTCTATGGCTCCAGAGATAAACTGCAAGTTGCGGATACCAAGCATATCAAACTTTGGAAGGTTGACTACACCATCGCGTCCACCAGAGAACATATCGTACTGAGTGATGATTTTATTTTCACCTTTTGGATCGTATTGGACAGGGGTGTAGTCAGTGATGTCCGGCGTAGGAGCGATAACAACACCTGCTGCGTGAATAGATATATGGCGTACATTGCCTTCTATTTTTTTGGCTAAGTCGACTACTTCTTTTGTAGCACGGTCTTCTTCGTAAAGCTTTTTGAAGTCTGGCTCTATCTCTAGTGCATGGTCTATAGTCATAGGAAATCCTTGGCTACCCATAGGTATAAGCTTGGCTGCTGTATCGCCAACACTATAAGGGTATCCGAGGGCTCGGGCGACATCACGCACACTACCGCGAGCGGCCATAGTTCCAAAGGTACAGATTTGAGCTACTGCTTTTTCGCCGTACTTTTGTTTAGCATAACTTATAAGATCATCACGTCGATCGTCAGCTATGTCTAGGTCAATATCAGGGATACCAGGCCGGAGTGGGTTCAAGAAGCGTTCAAAGGGGAGTCCGTACTTGATAGGGTCTACTGTTGTAATACCGCAAAGATATGACACCAAAGATCCTGCTGCCGAGCCTCGAGTGTTGGTATAGATACCCATTTCTCGAGCTGCCTGCACCAAGTCTGACACAACCAAAAAGTAAGAAGGGAAGCCTTTGTTTTTGATAACTTCAAGCTCAAATTCTATACGCGCTTTTGTCTCTTCGTTTTCTGGATAGTCTATTTTTTCTATTCCTTCTTTTACTTTTTTTCTCAACTCTTCGTCATAAGAAGCGCCCTCGGGTATCGGATAAGTCGGAAATTTCCAAGGAGAAAGCTCGATGTCTATGTCGACAAGGTCAGCAACCTTGAGAGTATTTTCTACAGCTTCTGGAATACTTGCAAATATTTCTTTGGCTTTTTCAGTGCTGATAAAAGAGTAGTTGCCGCCAAACTTGAAGTTTTGGTTGTTGGTATTGATAGCAAGCAGTGTGTTGTGCGCTTCTTTGTCTTCTTCGTTTAGATAGTGCGAATCCCAAGTTGCAACGATAGGCAGGTCGAGCTCTTTGGCAAGATCAGAAATCTTGGGAATAAGAGGAATATACCAGTCCACATCTTCGTGATACATAATCTCGACAAAGACATTTTCTTTGCCAAATATTTTGATATATCGCTTTAGCAAAAGTTTTGCTTCTTCTGTATTGCCGGATTTTAGATAGTTGATAAATCTACTTCCTGGACAACCCGAGAGACAGATAAGTCCATCGCTATACTTTTCTATCAAATCCAAATCCATACGCGGTTTGTAGTAGTAGCCATCAAGATGGGAGATGCTGACAAGTTTCATCAAGTTTTTGTAGCCAGCGTTGTTTTTAGCTAAGAGAGTGAGGTGGTATCTTTTGGTATCTAGACTAGCTTCTTTGTCTAAATAACTGCGCTCGGCTATATAGGCCTCAACTCCGATTATCGGCTTGATGCCTTCTTTTTTGCATTCGTTATAAAACTCTATAGCGCCATAGAGAACTCCGTGGTCAGTCAGAGCTAGGGCTGGCATACCAAAGGACTTGGCTTTTGCAACCATTTCCGGGATCTTGCTCATGCCATCTAGCAGGGAATAATGGCTGTGGGTGTGGAGGTGGACGAAACTCATGTGAGAAGATTATACCAATTTGAAACCCTCAAAAATACTTGACAGAAAATATGAAAGGAGTAGGATTGAAAGTGAATCATCTAGTACTTGAGATTGTAACGGCGATTACCCAGGGCTCCTGGCATGAGACATTTTAAGCTTTAACATTTACGAAAAAAACAAAAGAGGTGATATTTCCTCTACAAAGTAAATGGCTTGAATTCCGAATAACAATCCATGACACCAACGGTGTAAACTAGGGTAGTACCTAAAAGAAAACAACCAAAAGACTTGTGTAAATGATAGGCTCCTATTGTCCAACGATAATAGGAGCTTTTTGTTATGATATAGATATGAGAAAATGGATACTCGGTATAGACGAAGTCGGTAGAGGACCAGTAGCTGGGCCTGTGGCAGTTTGTGTTTGCGCTATGCCTTTAAGAGAGTATAAAAAGGCAAAATGGGGCAAACTAAATGATTCCAAAAAGATGAGTGAAGCAAACAGAGAGCTTTGGTATCATGAGGCATTAAAAATGCAAAAAGCTAGTGAAATAAAATTTGCAGTTATATACAGAAGCAATGTTTTTATAGATAAAAAAGGTATTAGTCTCAGTATCAAAGAGTGTATAAAGGAAGCTTTGGAAAAGCTAAATTTAAATCCTAGAGAATGTGCTGTTTTACTCGATGGCTCTCTTAGTGCTCCCAAAGAATACAAAAATCAAAAGACGATCATCAAAGGCGATCAAAAAGAAAAGATCATCTCTCTAGCTTCAGTCATAGCCAAAGTCTCTCGTGATAAAAAGATGGTGTCGCTCCACAAAAAGCACCCTAGATATAACTGGGACAAAAACAAAGGCTATGGTACCAAGGGTCACTATGAGGCAATGAAAAAGTTTGGGACGACTACGCTACATCGCAAAACATTTTTGACAAAGGCTACCTCCAGATAAGTCTGTCACTAGCAACAATACTTGCGGTTTCAGCGCGTAGTACGCTTTGGCCGAGCTGATAAGGTAGGGTATTGTATTTTTCGAAAAGCTCTTTGTCATTGTCGCTCCAACCTCCCTCAGGTCCAATATAAAAACAATCCACACTAACGCTTTCATTCATGGTCTTTCCTTCAATATCAAAATATATACAACTTTTACCTTGGTTTTGTTTTAGTGAGTCTTCTAGGCTCACCGGTTCTAAGATAGTCATTTTGTTTGAATGTCCACTTTGCTCTAAGGCTTCAATACTTATCTTTTCTAACCTTTCCATATTTAGTGACTGCTTTATGGTTCTATCAGAGATTATAGGTATCAAAGTACTTACACCGAGCTCTACCAACTTTTGAGTTATTAGTTCAAAGTTATCTTTTTTTACGATACTTATACATGCCGTTATAGACCTTGGGATTTCTATCTTTTCAATCTCTTCCAAAACTTCAAAACTGATACTAGTTTTCTCTAGAGAATAAATTTTACATTTTAAATCATTGGAAAAAGGCGCAAACAGCACAAGTTCTTCTCCGAGAGAAAACTTGAGTACGTTTTTTATCTGATGAATAAAATCTTTTTCGTTTATAGAAAAGCTTTTGTCTTTTGGTAGGTTAGGGAGTAAAAATCTATGGAGTTTCTTCATATTTATAACCATATCTATACTATTATCAAGACCATAAGTCAAGGTAATACTTACTAGAGAACAGTCGTCTGATATAATGTTACCGGTATTATTAGAATTAAAAGTTAAATTTAAGATAAAACTTATGAAAAACGTTATTTTGGGATCAACCCTTGCTATTATGCTCGGTATTGCTCCATTTGCTTTTGCAACTGAAAACGGTGAGATTCGCCGAGAAGATAGAAGAGAAGATAGACAAGAAGACCGCAAAAACTCTTCTTCTATCACTCTTGATGCGACACAAATGGCTTGTATCAAAACCGCAGTAGGCAAAAGAGAAGACTCTCTTGTTGCTGGGCACGATGCTTATGCTCTAGCTATTAAAAACGCTTATACTGCTCGCAAGACTGCTCTTATGTCAGCTTGGGATCTAACAGACAAAACAGCTCGTAGAAGCGCTGTAAAGAGTGCTGACCAAGCATTTAGAACATCTGCAAAATCTGCTCGCTCTACATGGAACACTGCTCGCAAGGCTTCATGGAAGACATTTGAAACTGATAGAAAGGCTTGCCTACCAACAAACTCATCATCTTCAGTTAATTCTTCTGATACAGGTTCCTCTAGTGTAGATGCTACTCTTTAAGAATCTTATCAAAATAAAAACACCCTAAACTTTTAGGGTGTTTTTATTTTATTTGGATTATGCGCGCTGTACGTTTACAGCGTTCATTCCTTTTGGAGAGTTTTCTGTTTCAAAACTAACAGAATCACCTTCGCGGAGCTCATCAAATGATACTCCAACAAGAGCGTTACTATGGAAGAATAAATCCTTCGCTAGTCCTTCTGCTGTGATAAAACCGAAACCTCTGTCAGCAATCTTTTTGATTGTACCTGTCATAGAATTGGTTTATAACGAATAATATACAAAATAAAACCTAAAGAATCGACGTGTTTCGAGAAGCCCTTTTTGTCTTATAATATTAGCATATTTGCTAATTTAAGTCAAGCTTCATCTTTTTGAAGACCCAGCGATAAGCAGTCTTTATGATAGCGAAGATTATTACTCCAGAGAGCACCATAAGAAAGATGTTTTTGGCTATACCGACGTCTTTGATGATAAGTAAGACACGACTGTGAAAATACCAACCAAGCCCCACATAAAGAGGTACATAAATCATTAGTGCCAAGAGGTTGTATTTGAGAAAGTATTTTTTATCTATTCCTCTTGTTCCAGCTAAAAATGGACCGAGAAAACGCAGTTGCATCAAAAACCTAGAAAAAAAGATTATTTTTCTAGTACTGATATTGTTCAAAAAGTTTCCATTTTGCTCCAATCTTTTTGCAAAAAATCTAGTATACAAAAAGTTGGTAAACTTACTCCCGTGCTTAGAAAGTAGAAAAAGCAGAAGATCGTTTAGAAGGAGAGCGCTCACAATGATAGGTATAACTATGTAGCCGTTAATAGCTCCTGTGCCTGATAGATAACCAAGAGCTAGGAGCACTATTTCCTCTGGTATAGGGATAACTATGTTTGATAAAAATGACACTATCCAGATCCCCCCATAAGATAGCGCTCCGAGCTGATTGATAACTTCTTCTGTTCCTGACATGTAGCGTTATTATACTATTTATTTTTTTAAAAATTTTTAAGATTTATCACTTAAATATTTGCCGGCAAGACTAAGAGCAAATGAAGAAAGAATGATAAATATATTTATAAAAAATAGTTTTTGTACCAGAGTTTCTTTGTCTGGTCCACCTGCTAGTATCATGATGCTTCCCAATATCGCAAAACATACAGAAGCACCAATAAAAACCTTTGTAGCTATTTTTTGCATGTTTTGATTATATCAAAATAAAGCCTTGACCTCCCTTTGTTTAAGTGTTAGAGTTTTAAAAAATAAAAACTATGAAATTAGTATTTTTATGCGGGTACATCAAGTCCAGCTCTGGCGAGTTTGGTGGAGGCACAAATCTTGAGATTGTTGATATTTTTGATGTCGTAAAAGACGAACCTGCTTCCATGGTGTCAAATGTTTTGGTCATACTCAAAGACCTCCTTGCTCAAAAAAAGCTTAGCCACGTAGACAAGCGTGGTAGTAGTGGAGATTTGAGTAGTTATTTTGAGCAGTTTCTTGGTGAGTTCCACGGCTTAAACATTGCTGATAATCCTGAAGCCAAGGATTTTGTGAAGAACCTTAACAGATTGTTTAATCAAGCTCTCGAAAAACAAAAGAGCCAAAGTGGGATAGGTGGCGGAGGAGTGATGAAATGATCTTTTTGAAAAGAGAAGTTTAGACTTCTCTTTTTTATTAGATTGTTTTTAGCAACAAATCTTGGGTTTTGATTAATTTAAACAAAATGCTAGGATAGGAAAAACCGCTTATATGAGTCAAAAGTTTGGCACAGCAATTTCTAGTGAACTAAAAATGTTGATTGCAGAACATGAGCATAAAACCAAAATGGTTATCAGAGAATTTTATTTAACATTCCCACCACGCTCTCTTGAGCAGTTACTCAGAGAAAAAAACATTACCAATATTGATAAGGCTTATCTTGCTATTGATTGGAGAAATAAAACTGTTTTTATGGATAAGCGTGGGAATTTTGGAGGAAATCTGTTTAGTTATGCTGAGGGTGAACGCATTGTTGATTCTGCAATAAATGAGTCACTTGATTGAATTTTAAACCGCCTTTAGTAGGCGGTTTTTTATTACAAAAAAAGTTATACTAATATTGTGAACAAGATAAAAGTCAAAAAAAGTAAACTGCATGGAAGGGGAGTATTTGCTACAAAAGATATACAGAAAGGCGAAATCATAGAAATATGTCATGCGCTTGTTTTGAGCAAGTCCGATACCAAGAAAATCGATGATACAGATCTTTATAACTACTATTTCTCTTGGAAAGGTGGTCAGAGCGCCTTAGCGCTTGGGTACGGATCTCTCTACAACCACTCATATACTCCAAATGCTAAGTATATAAAACAGATCTCTTCAAAAACTATAAGTTTTGTCGCTCTCCAAACAATCAAAAGCAGACAAGAAATAACTATCAATTATAACGGCAATCCATTATCAAAAGAAAAAGTCTGGTTTGAAAAGTAGTTTTTTGGATGTTGGAATAATAAAAAACACATCATAAAGATGTGTTTTGAAGAATTTTAAACCCCTTAACCCTTCATTGCCTAAATTACGTACCCCAACATTATTTCCTATGTGGTTTTTTCTTTTTTGCCATGGTTAACATAGGTAATTTCTCCACCACCGCCTTTGGCAATTTTAGCCCCGGGTCCAGTAGGAGACAGTGCCCCACAAGCAGTTAGGTGTCTATCAGCTTTTTTCTTTTTTGCCATAAAAAATATTTTAAAGGTTTTTGATACCTTACAACCATCCCTTGACTTTGTCAAACGGGTAAGGTAGGGTGGTTGAAATAAAAGAAAATAGTAATAGTTATTTTTGACTAACTAAAACATTTTTTAAATGAGTAGTAACTTTAAAAATACTTTAGAAACTATACCCTCAGGACTGTTTTTAGCTATTGAGCCCGATCAATACTCTGCAATAAAGCATGTACAAGAAATAGGTACAAATATTGCAAGGGATCATAGTGAAATTGCTGAGATGTACCTCGACCTCGAGGCTCCATTTAAATGCGAAGATGTCGCCAAAGATTTGGTGCCCATTTTGTATGAAAAGTTTCCTCAGGTAGCTACAAAAGCTGTAGCATATGCCTTAAGACTTCTTATACCCAAAGAGCAAAGAGACCAGGCAACTTCTAGCAGAAGAAGCGATCATCTAAAAGAAAAGATAGACTTTACCAGCGAAGAATGGAAGGCTCATTGTCGCAAAGCTTTGGAGGCAAGAAATGCAACAGGTTTTGTGGTAGATATGCATCAAGCAATCATCCAAAGAGGGCAAGTGCCATGGTCTGATGATGAAAAAATTTACACAGAACTTTGTGCTGAAAGTGTTAAATTTATAAGAAATGGTAAACCTCATTGGCAAAAAATCACCGATGAGATCAACAAGCACTTTCACAATGGTAAAAAGACAAGGACAGTAAGTGGTGTTTCTACTCAGTATTCAAAAATCAAAAAGAAAAAAGCCTGACTTTATTTTGTCAGGCTTTTATTTTAATCTACTATGTAAAAATGATAAGCAGGGTCCAGTAATACATTGTTTATATATTCTATCTTATCTCTAAAATGAGAATATTTTCTAAATAGAATCTTCCAGGCGTAAGACATTTTTATTGGGTTGATAGAGCCATACTTACCTGTTTTTACACAAGGTTTACCATTTATAAATTTACATATTAATGTTAAACCTTTAGGTTTAAAATAGGTGTTGATATGATTGCATATTTGTTCAGCATTCATATTGCCAGCAACTATTGTCCAGGCCTTGTGTATCTCCTCAGATATTTTTGATATATTCCAAGGGCGATCTTTACCATCTAAAGACAATGGCCTACGGTGGTGAACTGTATCAGTATTTTCTGCTTTTTTAATATCAGATTTTTTTCTTCTGATTTGTTTTTTTCCAGGTACTTTTTTATGAATAAGCATTTTAAAAGGTTTTTGATACCTTACAACCATCCCTTGACTTTGTCAAACGTAGGGGGTAGAGTAGGGGAAAATTAAAAAAGTATGAGTAGATTACAAAGTGCTTACGAGAAGATCCCCAAGCATCTTCGCATGGAATATAGTTATGAAGATATACTTAACCATACATTTACTGGTTTTCCTCAATTAACAAAAATTCAGGATTGGTACGATAAGCAAGAAGAGAAATTAACTGAACAAGGTATGGCTTGTCTTACTGTTTTGGCATCAAGAAAAACAGCTTTTGAAAATGGGGCAACTAACGAGCAAGAACTTCAAGCTGCTTATGATAATACTATTGAGCAGGTATTTAAAATGGTTAAGGATATGTCCGAAAGGCAGATGATGATGCAGTTAGGAAAAGTCTCAATGGAAAAAGATAATTAGGTAGAGGAGCTTCGGCTCCTTTTTTATTTTAGATTTAGCCTCTTAATTTATAAGACAGATTTGAGGTAATATCAAGAATCAAGCTATCGTCTCCTATATAGAATGGTCGTAAATTATTAGCTTAATATTTAGTAGAGTATCGTATTGTTAGACTAATTTAACTAATAAAAACATGAAAAAAGTAAAAAACACCTTTCTTTTAAGGATGGGCATTTTGGTTAGTGCTCTCGCCTTAATCATCAGTATTCCTCTGGTAGCTTCAGCTAATATTAGTAGTACACTAAAGCTTGGCTCTCGAGGGACTGAGGTTCGTTCACTCCAGTCATTCCTTGGTGTTGGTTCTGATGGAATATTTGGACCAATAACGCGCGCAGCTGTAATAAGATACCAATCTAGCAATGGTCTTGTATCAGATGGGATAGTAGGACCGATGACTCGCGCTATGATAAATTCTCAGATGGTAGGTGGCACAAATACTCAAGGAGCTCCTAACATTTTCGGAGTATCAATAAACCCTGGAAGAAATTCGGCAACTATAAATTGGAATACCAATGAGTTGGCAAAAGGTATGGTTTATTATAGTAGTACACCGCTTTCAACTTATGAATATGAAAATTCTGTAGATGTCAGTGGCGCAGTTGCTATGACTGACATAAACACTCGTACTTCTCAAAGTGTTGTTATTCCGAACCTTCAACCAAATACTACTTACTACTATCTGATCTATGTGACAGATCAATCAGGGGTGGTAAGTGTGACATGGCCAGCAACATTTGTAACAACCAACTAATATTTTATGAATATTTAAATTCTTAAAATAATAAAAAACACCTAATCAATTTTAGGTGTTTTTTATTATGTCCCAAACCTTAGATGATGTTTGAGAAACTCTGGTATAATCCAGATTATGAAAATAACACTATACAATGTCATTTCTTCAGATGGCTATGTTGCTACCCTGGGCAGGGATGAGGATTTTATTCCAGATGAACTTTGGGATTGTTTTATTGAAATATGCAATAAAAACAACGTTCTTATTTGGGGGAAGAACACATATGAAAAGTTTAAAGACTATGAACAATCACTTATTGATCAATTTTTAGCCTTACCAATAAAAAAAATTATCTTAACAACAGATAACACCTTTGCACCTGAAGACTCGTTTGAAGTCTTTCATTCAATTAAAGACGTACTAAGTTTGGATAACAACATCTTAATCTCTGGTAGTTTTATTTTGAATGATTTATTTATTCAGGAGAAAGTAGTAAACCAGGTTATAGTAAATGTGTTACCAGTTGTTCTAGGTGAAGGCATCCCACAATTTAAAAGTGAGCCACACTTGGTACTGATTTCTGAAAAACCAAATATGTCTTGGGTAGAAAAAGTTTATACCATCGTTTAGTTGCTCCAAATTTGGGACTGCCTGCCCTTTCGAAGCCATAGCGTAGAAGGGGTGCTTGAAATGTTATAATTAGAAAATGCTAATCCATTTCAAAAAGGATTTCGATAACAACTTTACCATTCATTGTGTGAGAGTGGATGGTACTCAAACATTTCATAAATATAAAACAGGATCTTTTCAAATTGAGCACGACTTAATGCATTTTGTTGTGGAAAAACGACTTGGCTATACAAAAGCCTTTTATGGCATTGTTGCTTCTGGTAAGGATATCGACTGGTTTGCTGAGCGAACACCAGCAGGAAAAAGCCAGGGCAAAGAAGTAATGCGTGGTGAAGCAGAGGCGGTAGAGTTAATAGTTGGAACACTTCAAACTTTGCGAAATGACACTGAGTTTTTTGACCATCTTAATAGGATTACTACACCAGAAAATAGGGACCTTCTATCTATTACTCAAGAGCAAGTCATCGTTGTAAGAAAAGAGGTATCAAACCTTCTTGATCAGTGGCAAAATTCGAAAGAGGGAATTACGTTAGTATTTTAAATAACCATTGCAATATAAGTTTTAAAAAAGTACTCTGAACCCTGGAGGATGTTCGGAATTACTTAAGTTTGTAACAAAGTCTAAGTTTATCCAGTTGTGTGCAAGACTCATCGTGTACTTGTACCAGCGTCCCATCAGCGATTTGTTGCATAAGTGCTGTTCGAGTAGTAGCTATTCGTGACAACGCCTGACACACTTTCGGTGGTTTCTGACTTGTAATCCATTTCCCATCTTCGATAGTGCAACTAATCAAATGGCCATTTGTTCCAGGGACTGCATAAGTATAGTAGGATTCACCTAATAGTTCTTCTCCTCCGGAAGATATGAGAAATGCATCATGGGAGATGCCACCTTCATAAGTAGGTTCTATAGTAGGATCGTTGAAATCACCCTCAATCTCCATGGTGAACGAAGGTGGTAGTACTGTTAATGATTCAGTCGTTATTGGAGAAATAGGAGAGACCGAGATATCTGTTTTTGGTTTTAATACTAGATATCCGATGACAATCACGAGAAGTATTAAACCCAGCCCATATTTTTTCATAGCCAAAGTATATCATTTTTTTGCTCCAAGCTTGGGACTGCCTGCCCCGTAGCGAGCTTTGCTCTGCTGTGGGGTTCGAATAGTTTTGATCAAGGATAGGGGGATTAAGACCTTATAAATAAATGGTTATTTTGATTGACAAAAGGTCAATAATGTGCTATTATGTTAGTATTGTTCTTTAAATCCGATTGGTTTAGTTCTCATAGAAGATGTAAATGTCTTTTTTGAGAACTAAATCAATTAATGATGAATATTTATATTGTTTTGGCTAACATAACTGCCTTTATACACGGTTTAGTATGTGTATTCTTCGCCTCCTTTTTAATAGTATCTTTAAAAGGGAAAAGAATGCCTCCCTGGAGTTTCTATACAGTTCTCCCTTCAATTATAATTCAGTGGTATTTCATTATAACTGAAGGAAATTGTCCGATTACGTTGTGTGAGAATTATTTTAGGAAATTAGGAGGTCAGCATGCTAATGATGGGGGTTTTATATCTCATTATTCAAATGAATTGATGGGGGTAAAAATTCCTGATTCATCGGTCATGATTATTATTGGCATTATATCTTCTTCGATACTCCTCGCTTTCATAATGAGATTTATTCCGAAGAGAGAAAGTGCAACATAATCGGTGTTACTACTTTTTTAAAAGACTCAAAATGAGTCTTTTTTATTTGCTCCCACTGGTGGACGAGTTCAGAACTTTCAATTGGGTTCAGATTAAAAGAGATATTGAGTTTTCTAAGATTTCCGAGATGTTTCCAGCGCTGGCACTTCAGAGCTATTGAAATAGAAAACCGCTAGCGAATAGAGGTTTTCTATCCGACTAGCGGTCGTTTAATTACTTGCCTTCTTCATTTCAAATGAAATTGTGGCAGTCACAACTTCAAATCTTTGTTCTTCACTATTAAAGCCCCTTGAATGAGAATCAACCAGCGATTGTAGCCTATGAAGGTTCTCTACATTTTCATCCAAAATGAGAGCTTGATTAAGGTTGTCAGTAGACCATGGGTATCCACCCGATGCCTCATCAATTCCTATGAAATATCCTTTGCCGTCTGTGGCAAATATTTTTTTGATTGTTTTCATTTTTCCTTTTATTGGTTTCCAAAAAAGACAGTTTTTATTATCTACTTTGAGAACCAATAAAGGGGAATATCAAAGAATCACCATTTACTAAATGATATCATATTTTCTTTAAAAAGTCAATAGCTGGCTCCCCGGGTAGGAGCATTTCATTTTTCTCCCTCGACTCTTTTATTCTCACAAAAGGTCTGGGCACCAGCTCGACTTGCAGAGGCTGTTTGGAACAGTTTGACTTTCTAATCTTAAATGGTAATATATCGAAAATGTTATTCCTATGCCACAAAAAAGAAATACTCGTCGTGATCCCAACATTGCTGCAATAATCGGTGGTGTATTAAAAGAAATCCGTTTGTTTCGAAATTTAACTCAGAGCGAATGTGCAGAAAAAATGAACATAACACAATCGCAATGGAGTGCTTTCGAGACTGGCCTTACTCGTTTAGATTTCGTCGGGTTAACCACTGTCAGCAAACTTTTCGAAATTGATATAATAGTTTTGTGCTATATGATAGATGATCGTATCAAATTTAAAAATCTCAATATTTGCTTATCTCTTCCTGAATATCAGGAAATTGTCAAAAAGAATGAAGAACAGTTAAAAAAAATAAGACAAAAGAAGGCAAGAAATGAGATTGTAAAACTTGAAAGTTATCTTAAATAGAACAACAAGATTCTAGTAATAACATCATACAATCTGTGGTGTTATTTTTTTCTTCTGCTTCGAACTTAGGGTGATGTTTGAATAAGTTTGACATCATAATATACAAAGAGTAAAGCAAAGAAAAAATTTATGGCAAAATGAGAACCGTTTAAAATAATCAAAGGTCGTCTTATATTCAATACTTCTAAAAACCTGGAAGAAAAAGAAAGGTAACTATTACGGAAAAGGAGTTAAAAGACCTAAATCTCGAACGTTTGATTATAAGAAGAAGTACCTTTATGGTCGGATGAGAGTTTGAAAAACAGTATTCATAAAACCAGTACTGTTTTTTTCTTTGCCCCGAACCTGCGACTGCGTAACACACAATAGGTGGAGATACTGGAAATTATTTGACATTTTGGCAATTGGGTGTAATTTTAAAGAAAACTGTAATATATGCAAACAAAAAAATCTTACATTATCCTTTTGTTTATTTTAGTTATACTAGCTATTTTTTCTTTATGTAACAATAAGACTAAAAATAATATAAAAGAGGAAGTTAAGAAAAGGGACAGCTTAAAACCTAATCCCGGAATTCTGTATCACGATAGTTCATATAACATATAAGGGAAAAACCCGTTCAGTAATTTATTAACTACCATTATAGGGTAGTTTTTATTTTGCTCCCCGGGTGGTAGGAACATTTCATTTTTCTCCCTCGACTCAAAACTCGTCAGTCACTCGTTTTGGTCTGGGCACCGACTCAGTTATTTTCTCTGCTGAGAAAACATACTTCCGTCGTTCTCATCCTACACGCACACAAAGCAGTTTGTGTGCTCCGGGGAGCTCAAAAAATCAAAGACCGCCAAAAGGCGGCCTAAGATTTTTACGAGCTCCAAACCTGGGACGATGTTCGAATAGAAATAGGGAAGTAAAAAAAGGCCAACAGAAGTTGGCCTTAGAAATATCTTTTAGACTATTCTCACGAAAGCTCTTTATGTTTTGCTCTATAGACAATAGAGGATAAATAATCCGATATTGTTTCTGTAGAGAACACAATCACGTCCGTCAGGATGGCGTCTTTGCGGGTATATATGGCAACAGCATATTTTCTATCATCAGATATAAATAGGTCTGTACCAAAGGGGAGGAATTGCCGGTTTTTTGGAAACTGCTTGCCGAAGAATTTGACACTGTTTTTACCGTCGTTTCTTTCAAACTGTAGGTCGAGTGTTCCTTCAACAAATTTAAACTTAAATTCTTCCTTGAAGTGAGGATCCCGTAAAGTCTCCAGTTCCTGGTTAGCCTTATAAACACTCTTATCATTTTTTTCGAATAACTCCAAGAAATTGTTTTCTCTTGCAGTATGAAATAGTGTTGCGGTAACAGCATAGTTTGCTGCCAGTTCTGATAACATTTGGATCACTCCTAAAAATGTTTCTTCAGTTAACGTTATTTTTTGCATGCTGATTATTTTATTGTTAAAAATTATGGAGTCTTCTCTATCTCCCTAAGAAACAGGGAAGACCCAACAAAATCAACAATAAATAACCAAATATCTTAAAGAACTACTATATTTACATAATAGCACGAAATAGAGTAAAAGTCAAATAGTGCTCCGAACTTGGGACGATGTTCGAATAAGTTTGGGGTAATAAAAAAGCCCACAGAGGGCTTTAATTCAATTTTCCAGAGGGTCTTCCAAGTAAATTTACTTCTATCCTTACTCCATCTTCTTGAATTGGAGTAGCGGCAAATCCAATTAGCAATCCTGGGGCTTCTCTCTGTATAAGGAATGTAATTGGCTCATTCGGATTTACCAACCTTGCTTCCATAATCAGTTTACTAAAGGTGTGGTCAGGTGCTGTTTGGTAGAGTTCAATAAACTCTCTTTTAGAATCTAATACATACACAACCCACTCTTCTACACCACTTAGGGATTCTTTCACAAAGCACATCTTCCTATCCCCAATCTTATTTGCTTCATCTGAAGACAGCTTGGTGTTAAAGGTACCTAGTGTCATTCCAGGTGCAACAGATATAATGTTAATACTTGAAGTATTACCTTTGAATGTTTTACAAAGGTCTTGAATCAACTCTTCCATAGATTTTATTTTTTTGATGAACAATAATTTTACTTACTGTAATTGTTTAGAAGGGGAATAATAAGTTTTTGAGTGAATGTTGCAAAATAAGATATAAATGTTATATATGTAACATGATAAGTATAAAAGAGGTAGTCCAAACAATAATAAGTAATGATATAGAAGCTCAAAATGGCCTCTCTAGGGGTATTTTGAATCTTTCTCAGTATGCTCGCGAGATACAGAAAAAGGTGGAGAAACTAACTAAGAAAAATGTCTCTGTACAAAGTATTGTTGTTACGTTGGCTCGACTTGAGCGGAAACAAAAAGCTTATGGGTTTCTGCCAAAAGTTAACATCAGTAATCTATCGGTAAAGTCGCCAATTGTTGAATTGGTATATGAAAAAAATCAAAAAAATCTTGAGCAAGTATTAAAGATGCTTTCTTCAATACAAAAAGACAACGATATATTCTTTTCTTTATCTACAAGTACGAGAGATATAGCCATTGTTGCCTCAGTCTCGCTAGAAGAAAAAATATTGAAAGTAGTAACCCAGAAACCAAAAGTTATTAAAAGGAATTTGTCAGCAGTAAGTGTTCGATTTAATGAAGAGTTGGTTGAGCAACCAAATGTAGGCTATGCACTGATGCACCTCATATCGCTGAGAAATATAACACTCGATGAAGTGTTTTCTACATATAATGAGTTTACTTTAGTCTTTAAATCTGAAGATTTATATAAGGTTCTTGAGGCTTTGAAATAATTTGCTCCGAACTTGGGACGATGTTCGAAAGGGTTTGAAATAAAAAATGTCCCAGCATAAATGCAGGGACAGGTTTGTGAATTCGATACAAGTTTACTTTTTTGGGTAAAATTTACCAGGAAAATTAGGCAGAGGATCTTTACTACTTTGATAACTGAAAATAAAGTTCCATGAATTATATTTTCCGTTTTCGTAGGTGGTTAATTTGCACCTAGTCTTCAGTTTCTTGCTGTTTGAGCTGTACCCTTTGGCGATGTGGCGTGCCCACTTGTATATTTTTTTCATACTACTTTCAGATACCAGATCAATTGATGGAATACTGAAGGGTATTTTTTCGCCTAAAGGGTTGCGATTTTTGAGTATATTGAAGTAGCAATTTAAGTTCAAAGCCCCATCTCCATAATAATCAGGAATATCAAAAGTAACATGTACCAATGTGCCGTCTTTTAAATCTATAAAGAACATAGTTTGTATTTATTAGTGACCACAAGAGACAGATAATCTCTCCTTTGGTCACCAATAAGTACTCAAAAATGGTAACATATTTATGATATATAGTCAATATCTGGCTCCCCGGGTAAGAAGATCTTTCCCGGGTTCGCCTCGAAGAAAAAGAAAATGTCCACTTTCGTAGGCACTTTCTTTTTAACTTCTCGGCTCCCGGGTAGGACCACTTTGTTTTTCTCCCTCGACTCAAAACTCGTCAGTCACTCGTTTTGGTCTGGGCACCGACTCAGTTATTTTCTCTGCTGAGAAAATATACTTCCGTCGTTCTCATCCTACACGCACACAAAGCAGTTTGTGTGCTCCGGGGAGCCAAACAAAAAAGCGCCATTGAAGGCACTTTTTTGCTGGCTCCCCGGGTAGGATTCGAACCTACGGTCCATCGCTTAACAGGCGATTGCTTTACCGCTAAGCTACCAGGGAATGTGTGCGGAGCGATATATTTATATCATAGTTTTTGGGCTTAGAAAAGGTTTACAGGCTATCAAAAACACTAGCTGTAGTTCGCCCTCTGGTAGCTGGCTTGCGAGGGTCAAAGTTAAACCAACCACCGCCTTCTTGGGCGACTTGGTCATCATAGTCATATACTTCCTCGCCCCACCAATAATCTGGGTAGAGTGTAGGAGAATACCAAATCCCACGTTTTAGGATAGGCCCAGCGTAGTAGACGAAGGCTATTAGAAAAACAATTGCTAAAATCTTTCCCATAATGCTATCCTATAGGGCTTATCACTTAATTACAAGTTTTATCATTTTATGCATCACTTTTCAAAAAAAACAAAAATAGTCGCAACCATTGGCCCTGGTACCGAAAACAAAGAAAGTCTCAGCAAGCTCTTTGAGCTCGGGGTAGATGTCTGTCGGACAAATATGAGCCACGATGACCAAACTATCCACGGTAAAAGGATCCGACTTATCCGTTCTGTCGCCAAAAAGATAGGTAAACACATCGCCATACTCCAAGATCTCTCTGGCCCCAAGATCCGTATCGGGGATTTTGAAAATGCGCCGGTAGAGCTCATAGAAGGCAAAAAAATAATTTTGACAGGGGATAAGACTTGCAAAGGTGATAGTTCTCGAGTTTATTTTAACTACCCACACATAGAAAAAGACATAAAGGCTGGCATGGTTTTGATGGTGGATGATGGCAAGAAAAAGCTTTTGGTAGAAAAAGTTGTCGGCAAAGAGATTTATACCAAGATTTTGGTTGGTGGCATTACCAAGAGTCGTCGTGGAGTAAATATCCCGGGGGCGTATCTTTCTATCCCAGCTTTGACCGAAAAAGACAAAAAGGATTTGGCTTTTGGTATTGCAGAAGATGTAGACTTCGTTGCTTTGTCTTTTGTGCGAACCGCCAAAGACATTTTGGATTTGCGTACCCTTATCAAAAAGCACAAGGGGTCACAAAAGATAATAGCCAAGATAGAGACAGAGGAAGCGATAGAAAATATAGATGACATAATCAAAGAATCAGATGCCATCATGGTAGCTCGTGGAGACTTGGCTGTTGAGGTGGGACCAGAGAAGGTGCCAGTCTTGCAAAAAATGATTATCAAAAAGTGTAACGAACTCGGCAAGCCAGTGATAGTGGCGACTCAGATGTTAGAGAGTATGATAAGTAGCCCTGTTCCAACTCGAGCTGAAGTCTCCGATGTCGCCAACGCTATCTTTGACGGAGCTGATGCTGTCATGCTCTCAGAAGAAACAACTCTGGGCAAATATCCAACAGAAGCAGTCTCTATGATGAGTCATATTGCAAATCAAGTAGAAGGAGAAATAGGTACCCATCGTAGACTCAAGGTTAGAAATAACGACATTGTTGATTCGGTATCTTCTTCTGTGGTACACAACGCCGAAGATGTGGGGGCTAAGCTCATCATTGCTCTGACTGAAACAGGTTCTACTCCTCGTATGATTGCAAGATACAAACCTCAGCAACCTATCTTAGTCATGACTCCACACGAAAAAACAGCCCGTATCTCACAGCTCGTTTATGGCTGTTATCCTATTTTGTCCAAGAGTTTCTCTGGAAGTACTCAGCTCATAAAAACCATTGGTCCAAAGCTTATTTCTGAAAAGCTGGCTAACAAAAATGACAAAATAGTCATATCCGCTGGTGTACCTTTTGGTGTAGCAGGGACAACAAACCTACTTATGATATTGACCATCTAGCACCTTTTTAATATGGATTGCTAACTTGTGGCGGGGTATAATACAAGTGTATGAATATTTCAATCAAAACCACCCAAATAGAACTTACCCCAGCACTAAAGGACTACACAGAAAAACGTGTCTTAAGCGTCTCTAAGTTTGCCGGCGAAACTTCTGTCGCTATTGTTGAAATAGGTAAGACTACAGCTCACCATAGTCATGGAGATATTTTTAGAGCCGAGATCAACCTCACCACTTCTTTAGGGAAGCAGTTTCGTACTGTCTCTGAAAAGGCCGATCTCTATGAGGCGATAGATGATGCTCGCAACGAACTCGTCAGAGCTGTCTCTTCTTCAAAAGGCAAAAAAGAAGCTCTCTGGAAAAAAGGCGCCCGCAAGTTCAAAAATATAATCAGAGGGTTTAGAAACTAAAGGTAAATCCAGCTCAATTTATCTAAGAGTTTTTATGTTCTCCGTAACCGCAAGCGTCCCTCCCGGGCAAAGCCCTGCGGGTTCGTACTCAAACATAAAAACTCTAATCTAAATATCGCTATAAAATAGAACTAAAGGTTGCTCTCTTTCCACCTTCGAGAATAACTTCTTCAATGACAAACTGCCCATTTTCAAAGTGGGCTTTTGTTATTTTGATACGTTTACTATCTCTAAAGAAATACAGTCCCGGCCAGCCTTGATATGCGCGCCACTTGCGATCAAGGATTGTTGGATCATCTTCTAGTGAGATTTGCCCATCTTCTTTTGAGATTTTGCCACAATGAGAGGCAAGAGTTTCGTCTTGCTCTATTTCTGTTACTTTGTTTTCAAAAATATCTGCAATAACTTTTGGCAAAACTTCTTGAGCTCTTCGGTTCATTTTTTCTCTAAGCGTTAGAGTAGTATCTTTTTTTTCAATCATCATTTCTTCTTGAAAAATTATTGGTCCAGTATCGAGCTTGAAGCGCATTTTTTGGATTGTTATTCCAGAGACACTATCGCCACTTAGGATAGCGCTCTCTACAGGAGTTGCTCCGCGGTATTTCGGAAGGAGAGAATAGTGTAGATTTATTGTTCCGTATTTTGGCAAGTTTATTATTTTTTCAGGGATGATTTTGCCGTAAGCGATAACTACAAAGAGATCCCAAGACTCTTTTGATAATTCTTCAAAAACTTCATCGTTTAGCTTCTCTGGTTGCAAAACATTTATACTGTTTTCATCTGCCCATTTTTTGGGAAGTGGGGAAGTGAGCACCATCCCGCGCCCTGCTGGCCTGTCAGGATTGGTCACTACTAGACTAGGGCAAAAGTCACTCTTTTTAAGAGTCTCTAGAAAGTCGATAGTAAAATCCGGCGTCCCCAAAAAGGCAATTTTCATAAGGATATATTAACACAGTTCAAAATGGTTGATAATTGTTATAGTTGTGGTAGTCTGGGATTAAAATCACAATAAAAATGCATTGGTATAAATCTAGACGAATTAATACTAGTCGTTATAAAACAAAGGAAATTCTTCTTAGTATAGTTGGGCAACGAGTTAATGATTTACAACCATCAAATAAGGCAAAAACATTTTTTAAATGTACTTGTCCTTTCCATAAAGAAAAGACCGCTTCAATGAAGTTTTACCGTCACAAAGTTTTGAATGGTTGGGGGTATAAATGCTTAAGTTGTGGAACAGCAGGAGATGTGTTTACTTTTCTTATGCGCTATGAGCGATGGGAATTTTGGGATGCTTTGGCTTATTTAAAAAAGTATCATGTACCATTTTCTCGTGTTGTTATATACTCAACATGGATACAGCTTGAAATACCCTTTCCTAAGCTGATAGAGGCCAATGATTTGCCAGAAGAAATATTTCCTTTTTAAAAAACAAAACCGTGCCAAAATTGACACGGTTTTTTCATTTAATAGGTTTTCGTCACCCGTACTTTCTAAGTTTAGTCTCGTATCTGCACAGGCTTAAATACCCTATTGCCTAGGATACTAGATTAGTTACTAATTTTTTGCAAGTTTCTCCGGTGGCAGGTCTTCTACATTTGTTGCTTTGTCGATGAAGAGTACTCCGTTTAAGTGATCGGTTTCGTGTTGGAAGATTTGAGCGAGTAAGCCTTTGCCACTTAGGACAAATTCGTTACCTTTTTCGTTGTAGGCTTTGACTGTGGCAGTGGTAGAACGTTTGACTAGGCCGTATTTCCAGCGGACGCTGAGACAGCCTTCACTCATGGCTTCTTTTTTCTTGCCAAGCTTGGTGATAGTAGGGTTGATAAAAGCCATATCATCTTTGGCTTTTGGTAAAACCTTTTTGGAAACGACAAATATCCGCATCGGCACATCTATCTGTGGAGCAGCGATAGCTACACCGTCGTCTTCTCCGTGCAGAGCGGTTTTCATTTTTTCTAGTATTTCTTTGAGCTTTTCACTACCAAAGTCTTGGGCGCTAACTTCTTGGGCAACCATTCTCAAAGTTTTGTGAGGAGATTGAACTATGTTGGTCATAAAATTATTTTAATTGTTTTATGTAAGCGCTGAGCTCTGCAAGTGGTACTGTTTCTTGGCTTCGTGTCTCCATATCACGCACGATCACGCAGTTTTTGACGGCTTCCATTTGTCCAAAGATAATGACATAAGGCACGCCACTTTTTTCAGCGACGGCGAGCTGAGCTCCGAGAGAGTCTTTGGATAAGGACTGAGCGATAGGCAGATGAGCTTTGCGGAGTATTTCGATGACGTTGAGACTTTTGAGTTTAGCTTCAAAACCTACCTGGATAAAGTAAACCTTTGGCTTTTTCATAATGCGTGGTGCTAAGTTTTTGAACCATGGACGCTCTACGATGCGATCCATACCGAGTGATCCACCCATTGCTGGGATGTCTTTTTTGGAGCCGATCATTTTGCCCAAGTAGTCATAGCGACCTCCCCCCGCGATAGTTATCATAGTGCCGTCTTCTTGAGGCTCAATGATTTCAAAAACAGTGTGAGTGTAGTAAGAGAGTCCGCGTACAAGAGTTTTGTCTATTTGATAAGCGATACCCATTTCGTCTAAGTACTCTAGGACTTCTTTGAAGTGTTTTTTACCAGAAGAAGATAGGTAGTTCATCGGGTCAGGTGCTCCAGCGTTTATCTCTATAGTCTTTGGATCTTTAGAGTCTAGGATGCGCATCGGGTTGGTCTTGAGACGTTCTTGGTCTATTTCAGGCAAATCTTTGAGATGCTTTTTGTAGTAGTTTACAAGCTCTTTGAGGTACGCCGGACGAGAATCTTTGTCTCCGATAGAGTTGATAGTCACCACCAAGTCTTTTGCCCCAGCTTCTTCGAGGATTGTATAAATAGTTTTGATAACAAGTGCGTCCACTATACTTTTTTCGCTTCCTAGTGCATCGACATCAAACTGATAAAACTGTCTGTAGCGACCCTTTTGTGGTTTGTCGTGACGAAATACTGGACCAGAGTGATACATAAGGACTGGTTGTGGTAGAGACTGCATACCGCCTGTAATATAGGCACGCATAAGTCCCGCAGTGTGCTCAGGTCGCATAGCTAGGTGGTCACCACCTTTGGTTTTGAGAGTGTACATTTCTTTGTCGATGATGTCAGTACCGACACCAACTCCAGAAGTAAATGTCTCTTCATGTTCGAGTATCGGAGTCTCTATTGGAGTAAAGCCATAGTAGACAGCTACTTCTTGAGCTTTTTCAAAAAGCCCCTGCATTTTGTAATACTCTTCACCCATGATGTCACGCATGCCTTTTGGACTAGCGAGTTCTTGAGATACTTTTTTCTTTTCTGGTTCTTTATTCATAGTTTACTTTTCCTGGTAAATAATCCATTTGCTTAAGTGGAAGCAATCGCAAAAGTGCACGCCCTCGAAGGTTTTCTTTTGGAAGAGTACCCCAAGAACGACTGTCAAAGCTTCCAGAGCGATTGTCTCCCATAACAAAGTACTGATCTTCGGGTACTTCCACTGTGATGTTGTTTGAGCTTTCGTGTGTGATGAAAGGCTCATCCAAAACAAAACCTTTTGGATTTTGTTTGTTGGTGATAGTGACTGTAGAGCCTTTGATAGAGACTGTCTCTCCAGGAAGCCCAATGATGCGCTTGATGAAAAACTTATCTGGCTCTGGTGGAGCTCGAAAGACCACTACATCACCACGCTCTGGTTCTCGTAGTTTGTAACTGACCTCGTCTATGATGAGGTAGTCACCTGTTGCTAGGGTCGGATCCATAGAGGCGCCGTTGACGACGAAGGGTCTAATGATGAACTTTTGGACAAGTAGAGCTAGTACTACGGCACTAGCAATATACAAAACATTTTCTAGAAATATTCTCTTTTTGCTCTTAGGCAAACTAGCGCTCTCTAGGGGGATATTTTCATTCATGATTGCCCACAGTATAAGCTATAAAAGGGTAGGCGACAAGAAAGCATTTTTGTAGTTTAATTGTATTATGAAAATAGTTATCGGCCTTGGCAACCCTACAAAAAAGCACGCTCTCGATAGACACAATGTGGGCTTTATGACGCTCGACTATTTCAGTGACAAACACAGTCTTTCTTTTGAAAACAAAAGCACCTTTGAAGCTTTGGTAGCTACGGACTCCGATATGCTTTTGGCAAAGCCACAAACATATATGAATGACTCAGGTCTATCTGCTCAAAAACTTTTCAAACAATACAGAGAGATGCCGATAGTGGTGTATGACGACATAGATATAAATCTCGGCGAAGTAAAATGTTCAATGGCTCGCGGAGCTGGAGGACACAATGGTGTGCAGAGTATTATCGATCATCTTGGTACCAAGGATTTCTTTCGTATCCGCATCGGAGTGCGTCCTGTCCATGAAGAGCTCAAGAGTCATATCTTGCCACCCGACGGATTTCAAAATTTCCTCCTCAAACCTTTTGCTCCTTTTGAAACAGAACTTAAAGAAGGGGGGATAAAAAAAGCTGTTCAAATAATAGAAGCCCTCAAAACCAAAACTTTTGAAGAAGTAATGAATGAGTTTAATTAAGTTATAATATATTTATGAATCCAGAAAAAAACCTAGAAAACGATTTAAATAGTCAAGGATCTCAATTACCAATTGAATCAGAGCGGTCAGCACTCGAAAAAGAAAAGTCAGTAGAGGATTACATTTTTGGGACACTTCTTTATACACCGCAGTTTTATGCGAAGAATCAAGATTATGTTGATATTAAAGTTTATGCTCCCGATCAACAACAGCCTTCAATGAAAATATTTAGAATGATCGGACGTTACAGTCCACAACAAGGTGACCCTGAAAATAGTAGGGAGGTATCATTTCAAGATGAAGTAGATATATTAAAAGATGGAAAAGCTGACAATATGGAAAGATGGCAAATTAATTTTAGTGTTCTTGTAGACAAAGAGACTTTTGAGTTTAAATCAATTCGCGAAAAGCCAAAGGATCTTTCTCGTGTTGAAGAAAGTATAAATGTTTTTAGGGACTTGGCTAAACAAAAAGGCTCAATTTTATTTGCTGGTGATTGGAAATTTGAATCAGATGGTAATGGTTGGGTCCCTGTAAATAGAGATGGAGCTAAAATGATAGAACCACAATTAAAATCTTTAGCACCATCAATACCAAGCATTGAATAATCATGTCTATAAAAATAACTTATTTTGTACATGGAACGACGACTGATAATGAGAAAGAGTTTTATTCAATAAATTAAATAATGGACAAGGTATTAGAAAAAATCAATGAATTATACGGACTTAAGCTTGAATTGCTTGAAAAGGTGACCAAGGGTTTTTTGTCAGAAAATCATGTCCTCATTGATACTATTGGTAATAAAAAGTATTTTTTAAAACAATACAGATTTGATAAAGAAGATAAGATAAAGGAAATACATCTTGCAAAAAAGTATTTTTTTGAAAAAGGCATACCTGTGATTATGCCTATTGAACACAATCTCTCTAGTACATTTTTTTATATTGAAAATAAATATTTTGCTTTATTTCCTTTTGTCTTAGATCATCAGGATCAAAATGATGGTTTCTCTGATAAAGCCATAGTTTCTCTTGGGAAAATGTTGGGCAGAATACATTTAGTGGGTAAAAATGCTCAGGTTGATATAAAAGAAAAGTTTGAAGGTTGGAATAAAGAAAAACTTTTATTAAAAGCAGAAGAAATAGAATCAGTAATACAAAAAATAAAAACTCCAAACACTTTTGATAAGAAGGCTTTAAAAGATCTGGAACTTAGAAAATCAATTATTGAATCTAACAATAAAACGTTTCAAGAATTTGGACTGGAAGCAGACCATCTAATACATGGAGATTATCACGCAGATAATGTATTTTTTGATGAGAATGATGAAGTTTCTCATGTGTTTGATTTTGAGAAAAGTTTCTATGCCCCTAGAATGTTTGAGCTTTTTCGTTCCATGGTATTTCTTTTGTTTAGAGCAGGTATTGATCAAGAAAAAATGGCTAAGGCTAGAATTTATTTACAAGCATATCTAAGCGTATATCCTGCTTCTAAAGAAGAGTTAAAAAAAGGGCTTGAGCTCTTTTATCTCAGGTTTGTTCATGGATTTTGGGTTGTAAGTGAACATTATTTGAAAGGAAACAACCGAGTAGATCAATTTTTAACGCAAGATTATGAAAGAATAAAATATTTTTCAGAGAATCTTAAAGATTTAACTAATAAATTAATCGATAATTAGAAATATATGAATTTTAGATATAATTCTTTTCAATTAATAATAAAAAAAATATACAGAAAGCTTTTTCCTGTTCCTCGTTCTCCGTGGACTGCAGGAGAGGTAAAAAATATTTGTGCTGTTAATTTAGTACCACCAGAAAAATTAATAAGTTTTTTCGAGAACTGTATTCGAAAATTAAAAAAAATAAAAGGAGAAGAAATAGGTGACTATTTAGAGTTTGGTGTATTTAACGGGAATTCTATTGGTAGCATGTATCTTGCTAAAGAAAATACAAATACAAAATCAGTTAGACTATTTGGATTTGATGCGTTTGAAGGCTTACCTGTGGGTTCAGAAAATGAAGACGGCGGGGTATGGAAGAGAGGTTTTTATAGCTGTTCATTTGAACAAATGGGAAAGTGCCTCCGAGAAAGAATAGTTGATCCAGATAAAATAACTTGGGTAAAAGGTTGGTACAACGAAACACTTACAAATGAATTAAAAGAAAAGTATAAAATCAAAAAGTTAGGGATTGTGTTTATAGATTGTGACACCTACAGCTCATCAAAAACGGTTCTTGATTTTATCGCTCCTCTGATTACAGAACCAGTTATCTTATGTTTTGACGATTGGAAGCTTAATGATCTAGATATTAAAGGAATGGGTGAATACAAGGCCTTTAATGAATTTTTAGAGACCAATGCTCATCTTGTTGCGAAGTCTTTGAAATCTTATAATAGGAAATCACGAACTTTTTTAGTGAAACTAAAACCTTTGAAGAAGTAATGAATGAGTTTAATTAGTTTAAAAAATAATGAAAAAAAGTATTTTCAAAAATGATAGGTATAAACAAAAAAGAGGAGGATATTCTCGACTTTTAAATATTTCTTGTCAAAAATGTGGGCCAGGTAATCTTAGACGCATGTATCTAGATAGAATAATAGACTCTACTGCTTCAATTACAAAAAAAGATTTGTCTTGCAGTAAGGGGCATGTTTTGGGTGTAAAAATAATTTACGAAAAAGAAAAAAGACCAGCTTATAGATTGTTCGTTGATGCTGTTTCAAAGAAAATAATCAAAAGTTAGTTAAAAAGTTTATGTAAAGATGTGTTGTTGTTCAGGTTTAATTAAAAAATCCGCCTAGAGCTACAGAGCGGATTTTATGATAGGGAAGAACAGTTTCTCTCCTGTTACATGGAAAGCTTGGGTTGTGTAATAATCTTGAAAATAGTGCCACGGAACAATACCTAACCCCAGATCACTTCTTTTTTGGATCACTGATTGCTTGTTACATTTTTCGTTTACCCTATAAGCAAAGATGTTGTGTCCGAGGCAAGAGAGTATGCTGGGTTGATTTGTTATCAGCTCGATCACGGCATAGATCATCAAATGCTCTTTAACCGAATGGTCAAATAAAGGGTTGTCTATGAGTTCTGCCTGAGAGCATAAAAAATCTCCTATTTGTGCCGAGCATATTTGTCCTTCTATAGATAAACACCCAAGATCAAAAGGAAATACCTTATGATTTTCAGGTTCTACCTCCATTGCTATTTCAGCACTTAATACTAATCCTCGAAACTCATTTGTAAAAACAAATTTATTCCCCTTTAGCCAAGCGGTAAAAAACTCTTTTATGTTCTCTGGTGGAGTTATTGGTATAATCTCCAAGGTATGTAAGTTCCCATTAATCTTTCCGTATGTGAATTTTTTTAGAACAGTCATAATCTGTGTTTTCTCCATAATATAGACTGTAGTTTCTTTGTCAAATAAAAACACCCCTCATCACTGAAGGGTATTTTTATTGAGAGCTTATTCAGCTTTCTTTGATTCTTCTTCCTTTGGAAGATCTTCGAGAGATTGTTCACCGAAGACAAGTGTCATTTTTTGTTCTTTTGGTTCAAATAGTGTCACTGTGAATGGATAGTTTTTACCGAGCTGGAGAGCTTCTTTGAGTTTCTCTTCACCACCGAAAGTAGAATTGTGGACAAGTCCTGCCACACCTTCACGGATAGAAACGAGTGCGCCGTGTTTGTTGTATTTGATCACAACACCTTTGACTACGTCACCACGCTTGAGAGATTTTTCAAAAGCTTTCCAAGGATTGTCTTTGAGGGCTTTGATAGAGAGAGAAATCTTGCCATCTTTGATATCGATGATCTTAGCTTTCACTTTGTCCTTGAGTTTGAACATAGTGCGAGGGTCTTCGACAAGTCCCCAGTCGAGTTCACTGATGTGCACCAACCCTTCTAGTCCGTCTTCAATCTTGAGAAATACTCCAAAGTCGACAACACCTGTAACTTCACAAGAGAGTTCATCTCCAACAGAGTATTTACTGATAACTTCTTGGCGTTCTTCTGGGTTGCCATCTTTTTCAGAAAAGATAAGCTTGCCGTCTTTGGCATTGGCAGAGATCATAATCACTGGGATCTTGGTTCCTACAAGCTTTTTGAGCTCTTTCAAGATCTTGTCTTTGTCAGAGTCTTCTACGCGAGGGTAGTGGTCAGGCTTGAGCTGAGAAGCTGGGAGAAATCCAGAGAGACCTTGCCAGTCGATGATAAGACCTCCTTTGTTAGCATCTTTTACTAGTAGATCAAAAACAGTTTTGTCTTTGATAGCTAGTTCTGCTTCACTCCAAACTAGAGCTTGCTTGGCTTCCTTGAGAGAGAGTTCTACATAACCATCTTCGTTTTCGATATCGACAACCTTGGCTTTGATAATGTCACCAACGTTGGTCTTCTTGATAAGATCACGAACAGCGATGTATTCTCGTCCATAAATAATACCTGTTCCATATGGAGCTAGGTCTATATAAAGAGCAGACTTGTCGACTGCTATCACAGGACCCTCAACGAGTTCCTCTAGTGCAGGACGAACCTTCACTACTTCTTCTGTTGTTTTTTCTTCAGTTTTTTCTGTTTCTTTTTTCATAAAATAAAAATCCGCCATAAGGCGGTCGCCAAGCACTTGGCTTGGAACTGCCTTTTAGATTTCTACCCTGATTTCAGTGTTCCGAAGGGGAGAGGTTATTCCAAAAGGATAATTGTTAAGTACTTTGCGCCCCGCCATAGCGAGGCAAGCTCGGTAAAGAGCTCCGAAACAATACCATAAAATATAGGTTTTAGCTACTTGACCTTTAGGTATAAAAGTGATATAATTATAAAGATAATCAAATTAGTTTAAACAAAAAATAAAACTGTTCTTTATATGATAAGTATAAAAAAAATTTGTGGCACGATATGTATTATTTGTGGGGTATTAATATTGTTTTTGTTGGGCATGATCCCAGCTGTTAAACATATTGGCCCTCTAACGACAACAGAAACAAGGGCGGTAATGTTAGGCTTTGGCTTAATAGGAACGGGCGCTGGGCTCTATCTCAAGAAACTAAACTCTGAGAATGTAGATGTTACATTTTTAGATAAACTTATTTCATTGATCCTATTTTTCTCAGGTTTTATTTCACTGGCGTGTTCGGCAATGTATACTTAATAGTGTTGTTGATAATGAGCGTTTCCATGAGGGAGCGCTTTTTTGTTTACCTAATTTTTGCTATAGTATCCCCATGGTTATCACATACTACGGCAAACAATACTGCAAGCTCACCCTTGGCGATCTCACTATCGCTATCAATCCGCCAGCAAAGGATAGTAAGGCTATGCCCAAGCCTCCACGCTTCGGAGCTGATATTGCGCTTATCACTACTAGACACCCAGACTATGATGGCGCTGAGACTGTGTCTCTAGGAGACAAAGAACCTTTTGTCATAGATGGTCCAGGGAGTTATGAAATCAAGGGCATATTTATCGCAGGGGCAAAAAGTTCTGTCACTATTGATGGCAAAGAATACATCAACACTGTTTATGGTTTTGAGCTCGACAATATCAAGATCGCAGTTTTAGGCGCGCTTTCAGATGCCGGGACACTTTCTCCGGAAGCCAAAGAAATAGCCGGAGCCTCTGATATGCTTTTTATCCCTGTGGGAGGTGGAGACGTCTTTGATAGTGCTAAGGCTTATAAAGTTGCCACAAGTTTCAGTCCAAATGTAATCATCCCGCTTGATGCTGATGATGCAATGCTCAAGAAGTTTTTGAAAGAAGGTGGGCAAGAGAAGAACGAAGCGATAGATAAAGCTACTCTCAAGCGCAAAGATCTAGATGGTAAAGAAAACTATATAATTCCACTAACTCCTCAAGCTTAAGGCTATGTCACTACTTGAACACAAACCTGTTCATGTTCGAAAAAGATTAGCTTTAGCTATCACTTTTGGTGTCGCAGTTTTGCTTATAATAGTGTTTATTTTGGTTTATTCTCATCCAAAAAGAAAGGAGGCGGGCAATAGCTCCATGACCAAAGTAGGTCAATTTTATGCAACGATTCTTGAGAGTGCGCAATCATATTTTGGTAAAAAAAGTGATATAATAAAAGAATAATTTTCTAAAGTTATGGCCAAAAAGAGTGATACAACAGTCCTAGAAAAGCCAGAAGATCACGACAAGATTTTGTCGGTTGATATCGTGGGCGAAATGGAACGCTCATATATCGACTATGCGATGAGTGTGATCACAGATCGTGCGCTTCCTGATGTCCGAGATGGGCTCAAGCCTGTTCATCGACGCATTCTCTACGCTATGCATGACATGGGGCTTACTCACTCTAGTCGCTTTCGCAAAAGCGCCCTGGTGGTTGGAGACGTGCTTGGTAAATACCACCCACATGGAGATACTTCAGTTTATGACGCCATGGTCAACTTGGCACAAGACTTTTCTACTCGTTATCAGCTCATTCAAGGTCAAGGAAACTTTGGTAATTCTGATGGAGACGGCGCAGCGGCGATGCGTTATACCGAAGCACGTATGTCAAAGATTGCTTCAGAACTTCTTCGAGATATCGAAAAAAACACAGTCGACTTTCGTCCCAACTACGATGCTACACGCAAAGAACCGACTGTTTTTCCGACAGCTATTCCAAATCTTTTGTTAAACGGAACTCTAGGTATTGCTGTTGGTATGGCGAGCAATATTGCTCCACACAACTTAAATGAAATAGTCGACGCTTGTAACTATCTGATAGAAAATGATGACGCTACCAACGAAGACTTGGCAGAGATAGTCAAAGGTCCAGATTTCCCAACAGGTGGTATTGCCTTTAACAAAGCAGACATCACTCACGCTCTCTCTACTGGTCGCGGTGGAGTTGTTTGTCGTGGTGAAGCAGAAATAGCAGAGCAAAAAAACGGTTCTTACCAAATCACTGTAACCTCACTTCCTTACAGAGTTGTTAGATCAAATTTTGTCGAATCTATCGCAACCTTAGTGCAAGAGAAAAAACTCGAAGGTATCAAAGGACTCGAAGATCACTCAGCCAAGGATATGAGAGTTGTGATAACCCTTAAAAACGGTGTCAATCCACAAAAAGTTTTGAACTATCTTTACAAACACACTCAGCTTCAGCAATCTTTTCACTACAACATGGTGGCGCTCGTAGATGGTGTACCAGAGACATTGTCATTGAAGTCTATACTTACTTCTTTCATCTCTCACCGAGAGATCGTGGTGCGTCGTCGCACAGAGTTTGATTTACAAAAAGCCAAAGATAGAGAGCATATACTCTTGGGGCTCAAAAAAGCACTCGATCATATCGATCGCATTATCACCATCATCCGCGGATCTAAAGACGCAAGTGTTGCTAAGCTCAACCTTATCAAAGAATTCAAATTCTCTGACTTGCAAGCAACTGCTATTTTGGAAATGCGCTTGCAAAAACTCGCAGGCCTAGAGCGCAAAGCTGTAGAACTCGAGCTCAAAGAAAAACAAGATCTCATCGCCGAACTTGAAGCTCTCCTCAAGAGTGCAAAGAAAATCTTTGCTGTTATCGCCAAAGAACTTACCGAAATCAAAGAAAAGTACGGTGATGAGCGCAAAACCAAAATAGTGCTTGGCGGGACAAACATGATCTCCGATGAAGACTTGGTGCCAGAGAAGGAAACTGTCCTAGTCTTTACTGCTGGAGGATACGTCAAGCGTACAGATCCAAGTGAATACAAAATGCAAAAGCGTGGTGGGGTAGGAGTGATAGATCTTGAAACCAAAGAAGAAGATTTTGTGACTCAGCTTCTGACAACAGACACTCATAGTGATTTGCTATTTTTCACCAACAAAGGAAAGGCTTATCAAATCAAAATGTACGAGCTCCCAGAAGGCAAGCGTGCGACCAAAGGCAAAAGCATTATGAACTACCTATCTTTAGGAGGAGATGAACAAGTCACCTCTATCCTTGCAGTACCAAAATCTGCCAAGAGCGAAAAAGCTTCTCTTATGATGGTTACAAAAAAAGGCGTAGCCAAAAAGGTCTCTTATGAAAGCTTCAAAGATGTTCGTCGCAGTGGCATCATTGCTATTCGTTTGGATGCAGGCGATGAACTCGAAGCGGTACTAAGAGTCCACAAAGGCCAAAGCATTATTCTAGCGACTTCTGAGGGTCAGTCTATACGTTTCGATGAGGCAGACATAAGAGAAATGGGACGCACCGCTGGTGGAGTGCGAGCTATGAAGTTAGGTAAGCACGACAAACTCATTTGCGCTGATGTTATTTCTTCTGAAGAAAAGACTTATATGTTGGTAATGGGGGAAAATGGTCTAGGAAAAAAGACAGCTATTTCTGAATACAAAATCCAAAAGCGTGGTGGCTCTGGTATCAAAACATCAAAAGTCACCCCAAAAACAGGCAAGCTTATGGTTGGTAAAATAGTTTCTGATGACATGGAGCTCGTAGCAATGAGTAAAAAAGGTCAGGTGATAAGAGTAGACCTAAACACCATTCCTTCTTCTGGTAGACAAACTCAAGGCGTGACTATCATGAAGCTTAGAGCAGGCGATACGCTTGCTTCGGTGACTTGTTTATAGGGGGACGCTCGGAGGTGTAGTGTTTTTCTCTCTGCGGGGCGCTTTGTGTTTTGTCGTCTTACTTTAAACTTACTGCTATACTATAAGCATGTTCATGAACCCTGATCAAATGCTCATGGCTTGCAATATCCTAAGCACAGACAATGTTGCTGATTTTGGTGCAGGTAGTGGATTTATGGCTCGGGCGCTCTCTAGTGTAGTTACTTCTGGTAATGTTTTTGCTATCGAAATCAACAGAGACTTGGTAGCTAGGCTTACACACGAAATCCAAGAAAAACAAATAAAAAACGTTCATCCTCTTTGGGGTGATATAGAGATACTGGGTGGATCAAAACTCGCAAGTGAAAGTGTCGACTTGGTAATACTTTCAAACATCTTATTTCAGATAGATGACAAAGCTTCTTGCTTGAAAGAAGCCCAAAGAGTGCTAAAACCAGGAGGAAGGGTAGTAGTTGTTGATTGGCAGGAGTCTTTTGGTGGGCTTGGTCCAGCACCACAACATGTCTTTGACAAATCTATGGCAGAGAGACTATTTGCTTCGCTAAACTTCACCAAGGTCTCTGATTCTTTGCCAGCAGGAGAGCATCACTATGCTATAATTTTTAAGAAATAAAATGAAATTTTCATTTCAAACATTTCTAATAGGATTTTTTATACTAGCTTTTATAGTTGCGGTGCTTGTTTTTGCCGGCATCATAAAGCTAGGCAATTCCACAAACTCTAGTGTCGTTAGTAGTGTGAAGGTTTGGGGGATTTATCCTCAAGAGTTTATCAACCCATACATTGATAAGCTAAATACTCAAAACAAAAACCTCAGTATCTCTTATGAACAAAAATCAAAGTCTTCTTTTAAAAGCGAGCTCATCAACGCTCTTGCAGACGGCAATTCCCCAGACATTGTTTTAGCTGATGCCGGGAATCTATTTAGCTTTAGAGATAAGCTCTATACCATAGGCTTTGATACTTATAACGAAAGATTGTTTAGAGATTCTTTTGTGGACGGAGCTTCTCTGTTTTTAAACAAACAAGGTGTCATGGCTATCCCTATGATAGTTGATCCGGTAGTTCTCTATTACAACAAAGACCTTTTGGCAGGCAAAAACTTTGTTGTTCCTCCTAGTTCATGGGCATCTTTGGTTGATACTCTACCTCTTTTTAACAAAAAAGATTCAAAAGGTTTGCTGACTCAGACAACTATCGGACTCGGAGAATTTTCAAATATAAACCACTACAAAGACATTCTTTCTACTCTTTTTCTCCAAACAGGTAGCCCTATAGTTGTCCTTGATCCATCTAACAATGCTTTTGTTCAAAGATTAAACTTTGTTCCTGAGGCTACAGAGGCTTTGCCAACAGCCGAAGCGCTAGAATTTTATTTGAGTTTTTCAGACCAAGCCACAGATAGGTTTTCTTGGACTCGTAACTTACCAAATACTTTGGATATGTTCCTCTCAGGCAAAAGCGTCTTTTATATAGGGCGAGCTAGTGAGCTTTTTACTATTCAATCTCGCAACCCAAATCTCAACTTTGATGTTACTAGCATCTTTCAGTCTGAGCAATCTATAAGACCAATAACCTTCGGAGAGTTTAGTGGCATGTCTATTATAAAGAGTAGTCCAAACTTTACTGCCTCTTATACAGCTCTCGGGTATCTAAGTAGTAAAGAGTTTTTGGAATACTTATCAAGCGCTCTGTCGTTACCAAGTACTAGACGAGACTTGATATCAATCAACCAAAAAAATCCTTATGTTGATGTATTTTTCAAATCAGCACTTTCAGCTTTTGGTTGGCCGGATGTTGATCCGATAGCTACAGAAGCAGTTTTCCGTGATATGATTAGAAGTGTTAACAGTGGAGCCAACACTCCAGTGCAAGCCATATATGAAGCGTCTCGTAGTCTACAGTCTATTGTTCGTTAGTCTTTGCCTTGTTGGGCAAAGTTTTATTGATTTGCCAGTTTCTTATGCCCAAAGAAGTTCTCAAGAAAAAATAAAAGAAGGAGATGGCTCTTGTAAGGACGGAGTCGACAACTCTGTGCCCAGTGATGGCAAAGCAGATTATTATGGTGTTGATAATACAGGACCAGGTGGAAAACCAGATGGAATATTGGATCTAGAGCCAGACCCTTCTTGTATTGCTCCAGAGGGAACAGAGAAAGCTGATGAACAGACAGGTAGTAATATTATTTCCTGTTACAATTTTTGTACTTTTACAGACATACTGAAGACTATCAACAAAGGTATAACATTTTTGATAACTACACTTTTTGTACCGACCCTAGTCATCGTCTTTATGTACGCTGGTGTTAGGTACATAATGGCACAAGGGGATTCCAAAAAAATAGTCAACCTCAAAGAGCTGATAAAAAACATCCTCATAGGCGTGCTTTTGATACTATGCTCTTGGCTTATTGTAAAAGTAGTTTTGACTGTTTTGGTCAAAGATTCAGATAGCGCACTACAGTTTTTAGAATAGTGATATAATTATAAACATGAAATTAAAAAGTTTTATCTTAGCACTTCTAATCGTCATCAGTTTTGGAGCTCCAGTTTTTGCTCAAAATACTGGTGAACAAAACCCTTTACCAAAAGAAGATCAACAAAATCCTATACCAAAAACGGAAACAGATGGCTCGCCTACTAAGACCAAGGTCGCTCCGGCTTCTGGTGCTTCCGACTTCAACCTGCAAGTCAGACTCAACAATCCGTTAAAGGTCGATACTATAGAAGAGGCTCTAGCGCTATTTATGAGTATGGTTTTGAGGATAGCGATACCTTTTATTATTGTTTTCTTTATTTGGTCTGGACTTTCTTTTGTTCTTGCTCGTGGTAATGCCGAAAAGATAAAAACTGCCAAAAGGATGTTTTGGTATACTGTTATAGGCTCACTACTTATTTTAGGAGCATGGACTATTACTAACGCTATTATTGGAACAGTTAATTCTATAACCGGATAATTATGCTTAAAAAATTTTTCTCATTGTTTATACTCCTAGCATTATTGGCCCCTAGTGTTTCTTTTGCTCAATCTCAAGCACAATGTTCAAACATCAACAGCACCACTTATCCTAGCTGTTGTCCATCAGCTATCCCTGCTGTTGGAGTTGCTTGTGTTAATTTCAAGATAACTACTTGTAGCACAAATCCAAACGATCCTATTTGTCAAAATGGCGCTCCGACAACAGGAGGAGGGGGTGCACCCAACACCAACCCTACAAACTCTGGCGCCAACCCAGGTACTATCGCTCCAACCCCACAAGCTAGTTCTCAAGCCCTACAGTCTTGCAACCTCATATCTTTTGATTCATTGCTTGATATCCTGATCTGGCTTAAATGTGTTATCGGAGCCGCTATTATCCCTCTTATCTTTACTATTACTTTCTTGGTCTTTCTCTGGGGGATGTTTGGCTATATACGTGATGCCAATGATGTCAAAAAGAGGGAAGAGAGCAAAAAGTTTATATATTATGGGATTATAGGACTTACTGTTATGGTTGGAGTTTGGGGGATTGTGCGTATTGTTACTAGTACTTTTGGTCTTGGAAATACTGTCCCTCAACTCCAAACCGATTGTTTGACTACAGACAAAAACAACCCTTGTAAAAACTAGGGTTATGGTATACTTATAGGTGTATTAATAATTAAAGGTTAAATAAATTTAAATTAGTTTTATGAAAAAATTCGTTATGTCAGTTTTTGCTCTTGTAGCTTTAGTTTTTCCATCTATTGCTTTAGCACAGTTTGGTGGACCACAACCTGATTTTACTTATGCTAACAGTTGGGTTGGACAGATAATTGAATGGTCAAAGACCGCAGTTACTTTCTTGATGGTTCTTGCTACTTTGTACTTTATTTGGACTGTTATACAGTATATAAGAGTAAAAGAAGCCAAAGACGCAGAAGAGCGAAAGAAAGCTGTTATTAGAGGTGTTATCGGACTTTTCGTCATAGTTGCTATCTGGGGTATCGTTCGTGTACTCTCAAATACATTAGGTGTTAGTGGTACTACAAACGTTATTCCTGCTTGTCCTCCAGGCTTGAGGTATGACGCGACTTTGCGTGTTTGTAACTAATTCTCTTCATGTTCGAAACTATAGCCTATGCCAAGAGTTTTGATGAAATAGTCTTCAGTATCAACAGGACTATTATCAACCCTCTCATCCAGTTCGCCTTTATAGTGGCTTTTGTTATCTTCATATGGGGGATCATGGAGTTTATCCGTGGTGCCAACAATGCTGAAAAAAGAAAAAAAGGCCAAGATCATATGCTTTGGGGTATCATAGGCTTAGTTATTATGATCGGTGTTTATGGGATATTGGGCATACTTACTCGAACCTTTGGTATCAAAGCTACGTTTACCAACAAAGAGCAAAAACTAACTCCTCCTGTTATAAAACAAATAAACCTTCCTAAATAACCAGTAAGTAAAAAAGCCCGCATTTGATGCGGGCTTTTGGTTGCAAAGAACTATTTAATCAAACAATTAAAACTACAACCTTTGTCGACTTTGACCAAACAATCGCCTTTAAAAGCGATAAGCTCTCCACTATGTAGAGTGCATTGTGGATCGCCCTGTTTATCAATCCAGTGTTTCCAGCTCCATTCTCTACCATTACTAACCTGTTTGAAGGTTAGCGTGATAGTATCTTTTGAAGATTTTGAAAGGTAGAAGTTCAAATACTTTTGCTCCTTCGTGTTTGAAGGGGAGAATTTAAACTTTTTCCAAACATTTGCCTCAAAAGAATCAGTTTCGCCGATTTTCAATTCTTTGTAGGAACTTATGTCGGTTATTTCTGAATTGGAACTTTTGACTGGTATCCAGCCTGTCTGGTTTGAAGTAGAATCTTTTGGTTTCAAAGTTTTTTTATTCGATGAGGTATTCTTACATCGAATATCCATACTTAATAATGTATAGATTATCCCTACTAGTAAAAGAGGAATAATTTTACTTTGAAAAATCCCAAACCTTTCTTTGTACCATTTTTCATTGTTATGGCTTTCCTCTTTTTTTCTGTTTAAACCAAGGAATCCCAAAAATCTTTGCCAGAAGTTTCTAGTCTCATTTTGCAAAGGTGGTGTGTTTACTGAGGCGGAAGTCGAAACTTTTCTTTTTAAGTAAGCTTCTCTTTGTTCAATTGCCCAAAACACTAAAATCAGAATTGAGACAATAGTCAATGCTCCCAAAATAAATACCACTGGCCCATAATGCCATAAGTCTGTATTAAGTAGTAGCATTATTACCTCCTTTTTTCCTTGACCCAGGCCTTTGTTGGATTATTATAGCCGGAGCTTTTTGATCCTCGCCCAATGTTAATACGTCAACATTCCAGCCTGAATTTGCTAATTTATTAGCTTCGGCCTGAGCCTTAGCTTGAGGAATAGCAACTTCGTTCATGTACTTTTGGTCTAACATTCTTTCCTGGTTTTCGTCTTCCAATTCTTTTTCCCTTTCCAATTTTCTGGTTTCATTTACCCTTTCCTGAAGTTTCATCCTTTCAAGTTCAAGAGCTTGTTCTTTACGAAGCTCTAATATTTCTTTCACGTTGTCATCATAGCCGACATCCAGAGAAAAATCAGCGATTTTTCCTCCATATTCGTCCACAACTTTATTCATGTA
>JACCDV010267204.1_pt1 | contig 41818 bp, 18 predicted proteins | sample 7446131 | NCBI WGS metagenome assembly JACCDV01 (sample SAMN15323448, study PRJNA562643) | freshwater metagenome | isolation source: river surface water | place: USA:Blue River Watershed | collected 2017-08-17
CGACCGCACCGATTGCCGATGCCGGTTCGGACCCAACTATAACCTGTTTAACGAACGTAGGTGGGGCAACTATTGGTATGACCGGAGCAAGTGGGATCACATATTCGTGGTCACCGAGCACAGGTTTATCAGCAACAAATATTTCAAACCCGAGCGCCAACCCAACTGTAACCACAACCTATACCTTAACTGCAATTAATCCAGTCAATGGTTGTGCGTCGACAGATGTCGTTATTGTAAATGTCAATAATACGCCTCCGGTTGCCGATGCAGGGGTAAATGCCACCATTACCTGTAATCAAAATGCAACAGGTGCTCAGATTGGAATGGCAGCCGAGCCTTATGTAAATTATCAGTGGTCTCCTTCAACAGGATTATCAAACAATGCCATTTCAAATCCGGTAGCTAATCCGAGCGTAAGCCAGCAATATACGCTCACTGCTACAAATACCATTTCAGGATGTAGCAGTACCGACGTGGTCAATATTACCGTAAATAATACGTATCCAACACCAGTTTCTGCTACTGGTTTTACAAAAACGTGTAGTAACGCTGCAAATGGTGCTACAATTGGTAACCAGGCCCAGGCCGGAATGACCTACTCATGGACACCTGCTTTGGGTCTGAGCGCAACCAATGTGGCAAATCCTTTTGCCAATCCAACTGTTACCACGACATATACAGTGAATGCACTCAACCCTAATAATGGTTGTGTGAGCGCAACAAATGTACTTGTGGTAGTAGATACGCAGGCACCAACCGCTAATGCAGGTTTAGATCAATTAATTTCTTGTACCTCAAACAGTACTTCCTCTGGTGCACCAATCGGTATGATTCCGGTTGCCGGTATTAATTACAGTTGGTTGCCAATTACTAACTTGTCAAATGCAGCTATTGCTAATCCAAATGCTACACCAACAAGTTCACAAACCTATACACTTACAGCGGTTGATCCAACTAACGGCTGTAGTAGTACTGATGAGGTATTAGTGACTGTTAATCAAATTATTCCGGTAGCCAATGCAGGCAGTGATCAAACCATCACTTGTGCCACCAACCCAACAGGTGCGGTAATTGGAACAACTGCAGTGAATGGGGTTTCTTACAGTTGGTCACCGACAACTGGCCTAAGTGCAGCAAATATTGCACAACCAACAGCAAACCCTAGTGTTACAACGACATATACACTAACGGCAACCAATATTGCTTCAGGTTGTACACACACGGATCAAGTAATAGTGAATGTTGATAATACCAATCCGGTTGCAAATGCCGGAACTGGTTTTATTAAAACATGTGTCAATAACCTGAATCCAGTTCAAGTAGGGATGACGGCTGTTGTCGGCGTACAATATGCTTGGACCCCAACAACCGGACTTAATGATGCCTCGGCTTCTAACCCAACAATCAGCGCAACAACTTCAAATATTTATACGCTTTCTGCTTATAACCCGAGTAATGGCTGTACTGCAACTGATACCATTCATGTTGTAGTTAATCAGGTTTTGCCTGTTCCGAATGCAGGACTTGATTTTACTAAAACCTGTGTTCAGAATCCGCTTGGTTTAGCACTTGGAACCACCAATTTAGCCAATCACACATACGCCTGGTCTCCAGCGCTTGGCTTAACGGCAACCAATGTTTATAACCCTACAGCCAATCCAAATACAACCACAACATACACCTTAACACTCACCAATTCTCAAAATGGTTGTCAGGCGACAGATCAGGTTTTGGTTACGGTTGATACGGAGGTGCCCGCTGCTAGTGCAGGACCAAATTTACTGCGCTCTTGTACTGCCAACACGAACGGTGCACAAATTGGAATGTCGCCAATAGCAGGGGTGAACTACAGCTGGACTCCAACCACAGGTTTAAGTGCGGCTAACATATCCAACCCAACAGCAACACCCACGGCAACCACAACCTATGTGCTCACCGCAACAGATCAAAGTAGTGGATGTACCTTGACATCCTCAATGGTATTTACCTATAACTTTACAATTCCTGCCGTTGAAGCAGGTCAAAACTTCACCAAGACCTGTGCCTCTAATTCGAATCCAAATGGCGCAATGGTCGGATTTTCCGCTGTTCCAGGAATGTCTTATGCCTGGACGCCGACTGCAGGGCTCACAAACCCGGCAGCAGCCTCTACGCTTGCTAACCCAACAGTTACAACGACCTATACGCTCACTGCAACTAATCCAACGAGCGGATGTACCGCGACAGACAATGTAACGGTTACTGTCGATATTGCTGTGCCAAGTGCCAACGCAGGAAACTCATTTACAAAAACCTGTAATACAAATACCGCTGGGCAGCAGGTGGGTATGACGGCTGTTTCTGGTGTAAGCTATGCTTGGACGCCAGCAACTGGTCTTTCCGCAGCCAATATTTCTAACCCAACGGCAAACCCTAATGTCACGACAACTTATACCCTAACTGCTACTGATATTTCGAGCCAATGTACCGCGACTTCACCAGTTACGGTAACAGTGCTTACCACGCCACCAACGGTAGAAGCAGGTCAAACTGCAAATATCAATTGTACTAACCAAGGTACACCACCAGTGCTCGGTACTACTGGCCTCGCAGGCTTAACCTATGCTTGGTCTCCTGCAACTGGGCTCAATGACTACACAATTGCGCAACCAACAGCCACTCCAACTGCTTCAACGACCTATACATTAACAGTTACAAACCCGCAGACGGGGTGTGTGGCAACCGACAACGTTTTGGTCAATGTCAATACTACAGCGCCACCCATTAATGTTGGAACACCTTTCACAAAGACTTGTGTGAACTTCAACAATGGAACCACAATCGGTAGTCCGAGTATTTCGGGGTTAACCTATACCTGGACACCAGCTTTGGGATTGAGTTCGCCTTCAATCGGACAACCTTTAGCAAATCCAACCATTACAACTACCTACACATTAGTTGTAGCAAATAATTCAAATGGCTGTACCTCAACAGGTCAGATTACCGTAACTGTAAATCAGGTTCCGCCTGTGCCCGATGCCGGAAGCAATGGTACTATTAACTGTACACAAATACAACCAATTCAACTTGGCGCCAATTCGGTTTCAGGTTATGGCTATGCATGGAGCCCAGCAACGGGCCTAAGTGCAAACAATATTGCGAACCCTACTGCAAATCCTAATGCAACTACCAATTATACATTAACCGTAACTGACATCAATAACGGATGTACGGCAACTGATGCGGTTACAGTGACTGTAAACAATACAGCTCCTGTAGTTGATGCACTTGTAGTGGGAGGTCAGACCACCATTTGCGCAGGATCATCAATTACCTTGTATGGAACTGGCGCAAACACCTACACTTGGAGCAATGGCGTTATTAATAATCAGGCATTTGTACCGAGTGCAACCTCAACCTATACGGTTACAGGTGTCAATACAACAAACGGATGTCAGTCCACAGATGTCATTACAATTACTGTCAACCCAATCCCGACCGTAGCACCGATACAGTCTATTGTATTATGTGCGGGGTCGCAAACACCAAATATTGCTTTTGTTGGAAGTGTTCCGGGTACCAGCTTTACTTGGACCAACTCTGATCCTAGTATCAATTTAGTTGCTTCGAATACCTCAAGTTCTATTGCGCCATTTACAGTTACAAATAATACCGCGCTTGCTAAAGTAGCAACCATAACAGTAACACCCGTTTTTGAACTGAATGGTATACAATGCCCAGGTACCCCTCAAACTTTTACAATCACAGTCAACCCAATTCCTACTGTCAATGCTGTCAATTCAAGTGGGTATTGTCATGGAACAACGGTGCCAGCTATCAACTTTGCCAGTTCCTTTGGGGTAGCAAATACCATTTATACCTGGACAAATTCAAATCAAAACATTGGTTTAGGTACGGGTGCAACTGGCAATATTCCTGCTTTCTCAGCAACAAATGCGGGTACTGCACCTATCTCAGGGACTATTTCAGTTACACCAAGCGCTTCAAATGCAGGTTTTTCCTGCTCAGGGACACCAATGTCCTTTGTACTGACGGTTAATCCAATACCGACAGTTAATTCGATTGCTTCACAAGTAGTTTGTAACAACGCAAGTACAACAGCAATTAATTTTGGTGGGGCAGTAGCAGGGACAGTATATACGTGGTCAAATAATAACGTAGCAATCAACCTAGGTGCCCAGGGTAATACAGACATTTCGAGCTTTAACGCGACCAATTCCACCAATGCGCCAATTTCCGGTAATTTTACGGTTATTCCGACCTATACAAATGCCAATGAAACTTGTACGGGTTCTCAAACGACCTTTACCATTACTGTAAACCCGACGCCAACGGTCAACGCTGTTACGAATCAGGCTGTATGTGTGAATAGTCCAACAACTGCGATCAACTTTGCATCTACTTTCAATGTTTCCGGAACCACCTACAATTGGACGAATAACAATACGGCGATAGGATTAGCAGCTAGTAATTCTGGAAATATTGCTTCCTTTAATGGAACGAATGGCACTAATAGCCCGATTTCAGGACTTATTACAGTGACGCCGCAAGTCATTTTAGGTGGTACAACTTGTAACGGGTCTCCTCAAACATTTACAATTACTGTTAACCCGATCCCAACGGTTAGTGCGCCAGCAGATTTAGTACTTTGTCATAATGCAAATACAGGTGCTATTTCATTCACAGGTGCGGTTGCCAATACGACCTATACTTGGGCAAACAATACGAGCTCGATTGGTTTAGGTGCAAGTGGAACAGGAAACATCAGTTCGTTTGTCGCTACGAATGCAACAAACGCTCCGGTTACAGCTCTCTTGAGCGTGACTCCAACTTTTGGAGCATGTACCGGTACAGCTGACTTCATGAATATCACTGTTAATCCGGTTCCTACCGTTAACGCTGTTTCAAATCAGGCGATTTGTGTAGGTTCATTGAGTAATCCGATATCATTTAGTTCAACGCCAGCAATTGTCGGGACACAATATAACTGGACACAAACAAATACGAGTATAGGCTTAAACAGTAGCTCAAGTTCTGGGAATATTGCTGCTTTTAATACCGTGAACAGTTCAAATACCGTTCAATTAAGCGAGTTTACGGTTACCCCTGTCTTCACGAACTTACAACACAACTGTCCTGGAACGCCTATAACTTTCAGTATTAATGTGATTCCTACACCAACAGTTGTAGATCCTGCCAATCAAGTGGTTTGTAATAATGCTGCAGTCCTAGCAACAAACTTTACAGGAAATGTTACGGGGACCACCTATACCTGGACCAATACGCTACCAAGTATTAATCTTTCTGCAGGTTCAACAGGAAATATTGCCACTTTTAATGCCGTCAATACGACAAACGCCCCAGTAACAGCTGTTGTTCAAGTAACTCCATCTTACACGTTAGCAAACACCACTTGTACAGGAGCAAATGAATCGTACACGATTACTGTTAATCCAACACCGACTGTTGATGCTGTTTCCTCTGTTGCCTATTGTGTTGGTTCTTCAACAAATGCGCTTGTATTTACAAGTAGCTTTGGTGTCTCCGGGACCACTTTTGCTTGGGCAAATAGTAATGCCGCTATTGGTTTAGCTACAACAGGAAATGGAAACATTGCATCTTTTGTAACGACAAATACCGGAACGCAACCGATTGCCGGAAATATTGTAGTTACACCAAGCGCGAATAACTGTATTGGAAATCCTACGAATTTCAATCTTACTGTAAATCCAATACCAACGGTTTCTACTGTAACTAATCAGGTCAAGTGTAATGGAACACTCACAGACGCTATCAATTTTATTGGTTCTGTTTCGGGAACAACTTTTTCTTGGACCAACAATAATCCAAGCATCAATCTAGGGGCTTCAGGTACGGGAAATATACCAGTGTTTACAGCTACTAATACTACGAATGCGCCTATTACAGCAACAATTACGGTAACGCCATCTTTTAATTTTGCTGGACAACTTTGTACAGGGACACCGATGTCATTTACAATTACTGTCAATCCAACGCCTACTGTCAATCAAATTGCTAACCAAGCTATTTGTGTGGGCTCTAGTAGTTCCATTGTTCCGTTTACAAGCACTTTTGGTGTCAATGGAACCACTTATTCTTGGGTGAATAATAATACGGCTACAGGAATTGCAGCTTCAGGTAGTGGTAACTTCCCATCCTTCAACGCGACAAATGCTACTACTTCTGTCATCAGTTCGCAAATTACCGTTACCCCAATGATGTCAAATCTTGGTGTCAATTGTCCGGGTACACCAATGGTTTTCAATTATGCTATCAACCCGATACCGGTAATGGCTAACCCCCAAGATCAGACGCTTTGTCATGGCAACCAAACACAGGTTGTTACCTTTACAAGCAATGTCTCTGGGACAGCTTATGACTGGACGGCAAGCAATACTGCAATTGGTATTACGGCAAGTGGGGTAGGAAATATCGGGATTTTTGGAGCTGTGAATACCGGATCAACGGTTCAGAGTTCAACAGTGACCATTACGCCGTCATTTACCAATGGAACGGCAACCTGTTATGGTGTGCCACAAAACGTTGTCTTTAACGTTAATCCAATTCCAAGTGTTCAGGATCCAGTTGATCAAGTGATTTGTGCGGGTCAAAATACAAATACAGTCAGTTTTTCAGGGACAGCTACCGTTTATAATTGGATAAACTCTAACTCGAGTATTGGCTTGGCTGCTTCAGGATCTGGGAATATTATTGCCTTCACGGGAATCAATAATAGCAATGTGCCTCAAACAGCAAATATTATTGTTACGCCTCAATTTGTTTTTGGAGGCATACCTTGTACAGGTAGTACTCAGAGTTTTGCGATTTCGGTCAATCCGTCGCCGGTAATTAACTACAACCAGCCAACTCCGCAAGCAGTTTGTTCTAATTCGACAACCAACTCGGTGACCATTTCTTCACCTACACCAAACACTACCTTTAACTGGAGTATTCCATCTGTTCCTACTGGCATTAGTGGTTTAACAGTTACAAGTGGGACCAATTCAAATACAATTCCTTCCTATACACTTACCAACTCAACAAGTGTTCCGATTACCATCAATTTTGTGGTAAACGCTACTACAAGTGTTGGTAGTTGCCCAGGAGTGAGTTCAATTTATTCGATTGTCGTCAATCCTTCGCCTAGCGTTGCAGCAACCAATCCAGTTGTTGTTTGTAATGCAGGGCAGGTGAGTAACCTCACCTTTACCGGGACAGGTACGAGCTATTCTTGGGTAAATGACTTGCCATCGATTGGTCTGGTTGCTGCCGGTACTAATCAAATCAATGCATTTACTGCCCTAAATGCAACAGCAACAGTTCAAACCGCCAACATTGCAGTTACACCAATTTATGATGGAAGTGGAATTACGTGTAATGGTCCGGTTTCAAACTTTACAATAACAGTCAATCCAACACCGACTGTTACACCGACCAATGACATTGCACTCTGTAATACAAATGTTTTTGCACCTTTAAGTTTTACAGGATCAGGAACAAGTTACAACTGGACAAATAGCAATACGGCTATCGGTTTGCTGGCTTCAGGTCCAAATACATTACCATCCTTTACTGCAACAAACGCAGCAAACACGCCAATTAATGCTACCATAAGCGTGACGCCAACCTTTGTGAACGCTGGTGTCACATGTACAGGTACTCAGGATCAGTTTGTAATTACAGTGAATCCGACCCCAATGGTCAATGATCCTGCTGATCAAGTAAAGTGTAATCAGGCGCAAACGGCAGCAGTAAACTTTACAGGAACTGCAACTAGTTATACTTGGACAAACACAACGCAGTCAATTGGTCTAGGAACCAACAATACAGGTAATATCTTGCCTTTCACAGCTGTCAATAATACTACTTCGCCGGTAGTAGCAACAATTGAAGTCACACCTATTTTTACGGGTTCTGGAGCGCAATGCCCAGGATCAACCCAAAGTTTCACAATTACGGTTAACCCTACACCAAGTTTGGTAGATCCAGCAAACCAAACCGTTTGTAACGGAGCAAGTACAGCTTTAGTAAATTTAGTGGGTACGGGTACAAGCTACACTTGGACAAATAATACAACTTCAGTTGGTTTGAATGCAAGTGGAACAGGCAATATACCTGCATTTACTGCCGCAAATAGTGGCAGTTCTCCGGTTGTGGCTCAGGTAGAATTTACGCCATTATACACAGGTGGAGGACAAACTTGCCCGGGTCCGACTCAAACCATGAGTTTCACTGTTAACCCAACGCCATCGTTAATTGCACCAGGGTCTCAGGTTGTTTGTAACACAGCCATGACATCAGCGGTCGTGCTCTCAGGAAATGCAACAAGTTATTCTTGGACCAATTCTTTGACCTCAATAGGATTGTTAGGAACGGGAACGGGTAACATCGCAAGTTTTGCCGCAGCCAATACATCAAGTGTTCCGGTGAGTTCAACAGTCACAATTACACCGATTTTTACGGGTAATCAGGTGAGTTGTAATGGCCCAACACAGAGCTTTACCTACACGATCAATCCGACACCAATCGTTAATGATTTACCAGATCAAACCGTTTGTAATAATACAAGTACGCAACCATTAAGCTTTACCGGAACTGGAACTAGCTATACTTGGACTAATAACGTGGCGTCAATTGGATTAATCAGTTCGGGTACTGGTAATATTTCAAGTTTCAATGCAGTTAATTCAAGTAGTAACCCCTTGACAAGTACGGTTACGGTTACGCCACATTATTTGAATGCAAATGTGAGTTGTACCGGTGCATCTGAAATCATAACCATTACAGTTAACCCTACACCAACTGCAACAGCTCCGGCAAATCAAGTTTATTGTAATAGTCAAATTGCTCCAATTACAAATATTTCAGGTACCGGAACCAGTTATTCTTGGACCAACTCAAATCCTGCCATCGGACTCGCTGCGAGCGGAACTGGAAATATCCCTTCATTTACAGCGATCAATTCAGGTTTTGCACCTGTTACTGCGACTATTTCAATCACTCCTCATTTCCTGAATAATGGGGTTGAATGTCATGGTACTTCTGTGAGTTATACGATTACGATCAATCCAACTCCGATCGTCAATGACCCAGCTAATCAAACGGTTTGTAATGGTTCTTTGACCTCTGCTGTTGCATTCCAAGGATATACAGGAACTATTTATAACTGGACCAATACAATGCCTTCAATTGGTTTGGCAGCGTCAGGAACAGGAGATATAGCTGCATTCACAGGTCAAAATTCAGGAACGAGTCCGTTGGTTGGGACAATCCAAGTGACCCCACAATATTTGAATGCAGGATTGTCTTGTTATGGAACAGCTGAAAACTATACCATTACAGTAAATCCTTCACCTGTCGTTGGTTTCTCGTCCCAAAATCAAGTGATTTGTTCAGGGTCTGTTTCTAATTCAGTAACCATCAATTCAACTACTCCAAACGCGAATATTACCTGGAACGTCATCAATGCACCTGCTGGTATAACCGGACTTACAAGTACAAGTGGAACCAACACAATTCCTTCTTATACTTTAATCAATACAACTAACGTTGCTCAGGTTATTCAATTTACAGCAAGTGCAGCAACAAATATTGGTGGTTGTCCGGGTATTAGTTCTACCTACACCATTACAGTAAACCCTGCGCCAACAGTTGTGCCAACCAGCCCAATTGTAGTTTGTAACGGAGGCCAAGTAGGGGCCTTAACTTTTACTGGAACAGGTACCAGTTATACCTGGGCAAACAGTTTACCTTCTATTGGCTTAGCGATAAGTGGAACCAATACAATTGGAGGTTTTACAGCTATCAACGGAACAGCATCTATCCAAACAGCTAATATCGCAGTTACACCTGTTTTCTTTGGAAATGGGCTCTCTTGTAATGGCTCTGTTTCGAACTTCACAATAACTGTAAATCCAACACCAGTTGTTACGCCAGTTGCTGATTTTGCGCTTTGTAATAGCCAAGTGACAGCTCCATTGAGTTTCTCTGGTTCTGCAACGAGTTATTCTTGGACAAATAGCAACACTTCAATGGGCCTTATTGCTGCCAATGGTGCTAATGAACTCCCGAGCTATACCGCAACCAATTCAACAGGCCTTCCTGTAACGGCAACAATAAGCGTGACTCCGATTTTCCAAAATGCCGGCGTTACTTGTACAGGTAGTCAGGATCAATTTGTGATTACCGTGAATCCGACGCCAATTGTCAATGATCCACAAGATCAGGTGAGGTGTAATCTCACCCAAACAGCAGTGGTCAATTTTGGTGGAACGGCAACAAATTATACTTGGACGAATAACTTGACATCAATTGGTCTTGCTGCCAATGGTTCAGGAAATATTTTAGCATTTTCTGCACTAAATAGCGGAAGTTCTCCTGTTGTAGCGACCGTTGAAGTGACACCTCTTTTTGTGGGTTCAGGTGCAAGTTGTCCTGGTTCTCCACAGACATTTTCTTTCACAGTAAATCCAACCCCGAGCTTGGTTGATCCAACTAATCAAACTATTTGTAATGGGTCAAGTACCAGTTTGGTGAACTTGGTGGGTACAGGTACAAGTTATACATGGACAAACAATACGCCGTCCATTGGTCTAACTGCTACTGGAACAGGAAATATTTCACCTTTTACTGCAGTTAATCTTGGAACAACTCCTGTTACAGCACAAGTCGTGTTTACGCCAGTATATTTGGGCAGTAATGTAAGTTGTCCTGGTCCAACACAGTCTATGACATTTACGGTGAACCCAACACCAACGATGTCTGCCCCAATAGCCCAGGTGGTATGTAATTCTACCTCTACTCAAGCCGTAAACTTCTCAGGCTCTGCAACAAGTTATTCTTGGATCAATTCTTTACCATCAATTGGACTAGCCGCTTCGGGTAATGGAAACATTAGCAGTTTCTCAGGTGTCAATAGCGGTAGTGTTCCGGTAACTTCAACAGTAACCATTACTCCAGTATATACAGGCGGTCAAGTCAGTTGTTCAGGCCCTACACAAAACTTTACCATTACAGTCAATCCAAGCCCGATTGTCAATGATTTACCAGATCAGACCGTTTGTAATGGATCCTCAACCAATCCATTGAATTTTACAGGTTCAGGTACAAGTTATGCTTGGACCAATACAATCGCAAGCATCGGTTTAGGCAACTCAGGTTCAGGGAATATTTCAAGTTTCACGGCGGTTAATGGCGGAAATGCCCCTGTTGTTTCTACTGTAACAGTAACACCACAATATTTAAATGCTGGGGTCAGTTGCGCGGGTCTTCAACAAACCATTGTACTTACTATTAATCCGACGCCAAGTGCTACAGCACCAACCAATCAAATTTATTGTAATAACCAAGTAACTCCTGGTACCAGCATCGTGGGTACTGGAACCAATTACACCTGGACCAATTCCAACCCAGCTATTGGTTTGGCCGCTAGTGGAACGGGCAATATTCCGTCGTTTACAGCGACCAATACGAGCTCAGCACCAATTACCGCTACCATCAGCATTACACCGCGTTACCTCAACAATAATGTCGAATGTTTGGGTACACCTGTGAGCTTTACAATTACAGTCAATCCAACTCCAATTGTCAATGACCCAGGAGATTTAGCTATCTGTAATGGCGCCTTGACACCAGCAATAAACTTTACAGGAACCGCTACTCAATACAACTGGACAAACACTGTTGCAGCGATTGGCTTGCCTTCAGCAGGAATCAATAACATCGGGGCATTCAATGCCCAAAATAACGGCTCTACGCCGTTGGTTGCGAGTGTCAATATTACCCCAATTTATAATAACGGTGGTATTTCTTGTCCGGGTGTACAAGAAACCTTTACCATTACTGTAAATCCTACTCCGATAGCCAATGACCCTAGTGATGTCACTTATTGTCATAACCAAACGACAGTTCCGATCAACCTCACTGGTACTGCAACAAACTACACGTGGTCGAATAACAACCCTTCAATTGGTCTTGGTACAAACGGACAAGGTCTTGTTCCTAGTTTCCAAACCATCAATAATAGCAATGGACCAGTGGCAGCAACGCTTACCGTGACGCCTTTCTATACCTTTGGTTCTAATGTGTGTGCAGGGCCAACACAAACCTTTACGATTTCTGTAAGTCATGTGCCAACGGTTACGAACCTAAGTAATGTGAGTATTTGTGGAGGATCCTTGACGAATGCTATTTCCTTTGCTGGTACTGCAAATGCCTTTGTTTGGGCTAACTCAAATCCGGCAATTGGGCTCGCTGCAGCTGGTACAGGTAACGTACCTAGCTTCTCGGCTATCAATAATACAGCTCAAGATGTTACAGCTACTATCAATGTAACTCCTCAGTATATTTCAGCAGGGGTCACGTGCCCAGGAACACCACTACCATTTGATATTACGGTGCGTCCAACACCACTCGTTGGTGCCATATTTGACCAATCCATTTGCAATGCGACAAGCTTCTCTCAAAGTTTAACATCTTCTGTACCTGCAACCTTTGAATGGTCAGCCATTTCAAATCCAAATGTTACGGGTGAAGTGTTCTTAACGCAAACAAGTTCCACCATTTCGAACACGCTTACCAATACAACTACGAGCATTCAAAACGTTCAGTATACAGTGAATGCCATTTCAGTTCCTTACGGATGCGTTGGGCCGGATAGCTTATTTACTGTTTCGGTTGTACCTGAGGTCATTCTCAATATTCCAAGCACGGTAGAAATTTGTAGTGGTGCAACGGTCAGTACTTTCTTAGCAGCCAATGTGCCTTCAAGTTTCACCTGGTTTACAACCTTTAATAATCCAAACATTACTGGGGAATCGTTAACGCAAAATACAGGACCAGTCATCAATGATGTATTGGTGAATACAAGTTCTAGTAATCAGTTGGTGATTTATGCCGTGACGCCAACTTCTCAGTTGGGATCTTGTACTGGTGCAACCCAAACTATTGCAGTCACTGTCAAGCCAGAGCTAGAATTGCTCAATTCCGATACGGTTGTCATTTGTAGTGGAAGCCCTGTCAACCTAACTTTAACGGCAAATACCAATGTAACATTTAACTGGTATGCAAATCAGGCGCTGAATGTAACAGGGGAGACCCTCTCGGCCGTTGCTTCCGGAACTATCAACGATGTGTTGGTGAACAATACAAATTCACCACAAACAGTCCTTTACAATATTGTAGGAACTTCGGGTGCTACAGGTTGTTCGAGCCCAATTATACCAGTTTGGGTCATCGTCAATCCGATTCCGGTCATGACACCAATGACAAACCTCACACGTTGTAATGGCGCTTTGGCAGCTATACCGAATTTCAGCTCATCTGTGAGCAATGCTACCTATAACTGGACTAACTCAAATCCAAATGTCGGCTTAGCGCTAAACGGCACAGGAAATATTCCTGCCTTTACTGCCACCAATATCAATTATGCGCCAATCAGTTCAATTATTCAGGTAAGTTCTAGTTTTACAAATCTTGGTCTTACTTGTACGGGTAATTCGACTGCTTTTACGTTTGTTGTTAATCCAACTCCGATAGCATATCCAATCAATAATCAGCAGTATTGTAATGGGGCGAGTACAGCGGCGGTCTCAATTACTGGTCCGGTAAACAACACGGTTTATAACTGGAGTAGCTCAACGCCTTCAATCGGGGCGCCGGTAAGTGGAACTAGCACTGTTCCTTCATTTGTCACCTCAAACATTGGAGCAAACCCTGTTCAATCTTCAATCCAGATTCAACCTGTTTATACCAATTTTGGCCAGGCTTGTTTTGGACCAATCTCTACTTATAATATCACTGTTCAACCAACACCAACCGTTAACACAGTTGCCAATCAAACCGTTTGTGACGGAAGTTCAACTCAGGCAGTAACATTTAGTGGTAATTCAAATGCCGTTAGCTATTCATGGACTTCTAGTTTGCCAACTATTGGTATGTCAGCAAGTGGGGTGGGTAACATCGCTGCCTTCCAGGTAAATAACAACGGCAATGCGCCAATTTCTACAAACATCGCTGTAACTCCTCAGTTAGTTTCAGGTGCACTGACCTGTCAAGGGCCAGTACAGAATTTTAGCATCACGGTCAATCCAATCCCTACGGTTGATCCGATATTGCCATTGACCTTCTGTAATAATACGGTTTCTCAAGTCGATTTCAGCTCGACCTTCATGAACAATAGCCCGAATGTATTCTACAATTGGACAAACAGCAATCCGGCTATTGGCATCACGGCAAGTGGTACTGGCGACATCAGTTTCTTGGCTACCAACTCCACCAATGGTCTGATTCAAGGAACAGTGCAGGTAACGCCTATCTACATCAACAATGCTGTTTCATGTACAGGGCTTCCGCAAAACGTTTCCATTACAATCAACCCGACTCCGACGGTTGACACCATCAGCAATGTTCTTGTTTGCGCGGGTCAGAATGTGCTCGTTGATTTCTACAGTACTTTCAATGTTCCACAAACTACATACAACTGGACTTCTTCTATTCCAAGTATGGGAATGGGCGCTAGTGGGGTAGGTTCTGGCATGTCTTTCACAAGTGTCAATAATTCAGCTGCTTCCCAAACAGCAACTATTACTGTGAATCCGGTATTTAGCAATGCAGGCGTCACTTGTATTGGCGTAGCTGAAACTTTTGAAATTACAGTAAATCCGATACCAGTAATTTTTGCCGTCAATGATCAAGTATTGTGTTCGAATGTGAATTCGGCGCCTATAACATTTACCAGCAACGTCCAAAACGCGCAGTTCAATTGGACAAACAACAATACCAATATTGGCTTGCCAGCGAATGGAGTAGGGTCTATACCAAGTTTTGTAGCCACAAATACGAGTACGGTTCAGCAAAATGCGCTCATCAATGTTGCAGTATTGCATACCAGCAATGGTCTAACATGTAATGGGCTCAATCAACTGTTCAATATCTTTGTAAATCCGTTGCCTGTAGTAGATGCAGTCAATAATCAAACACTTTGCGCCAATACAGCTACCTCGGCAGTTATCTTTAATGGCAACATGGTGAATAATACCTATTCTTGGAGTAATACAAATCCAATTATTGGTTTGAGTGCAGCAGGAAGTAATGATATTGTTTCATTCACAGCCTTGAACCCGACACTAGTTGCTCAGCAGTCCACGGTAACCGTGACACCTCAAATTACATTGAATGGTGTACAATGTAGTGGGCAGCCGCTTGACTTCGAATTTTTGGTGCATCCTGCACCAACCGCGAACCAAGTTCAAGATGTTGCTTTGTGTGAGAATTTCTATTCACCTCAGTTTACTTTTGGTGGTCAATTTAGTGGAACTCAGTATAGCTGGTATAACGACAATACAGCCATTGGTTTAGGTGCAAGTGGGCTCAATACGCTCAATCCGTTCTTAGCGGTCAATAACAATAATGTACCAATTGTTGGCAATATCAATGTAGTGCCAAGTATCCAATATGGCAACTTAAATTGTTTTGGTTCGCCAATGGAATTCTCAATTACCGTGAATCCGCAACCGCAGGTAACGCCACCAACCAACCAAGTGGTGTGCAACGGCGCACAAGTGGCAGCGATTAACTTCACGGGCCCTTCAACCGGAACAACTTATGTCTGGAGTAACAACAATCCATCGATTGGCTTAGCGGCAAGTGGCACGGGTAACATCGGTAATTTTACCGCTATTAACAATGGCAATACACCAATTATAGCGACAGTTACGGTAACTGCACAGTATATCAACGGCGCTCAAATTTGTTTAGGAAACTCTGAAACATTTACAATTACGGTAAATCCAGTAGTTACGATGCAGGCAGTAGCACCTGTTGTTGCATGTGCAGGAGACGTCGTTCCTGGTGTGCAGTTTATTGGGAATGCTCAACCAACTTTATTTAACTGGACAAATTCGAACCCAACCATTGGTATACCGGCAAGTGGCACGGGGCCAATTCCAGCCTTCACAGCGGTCAATTCAGGTGCAGCAGCACAGGTTGCCAATATTACGGTAATACCTTCTTTCGTCAATGGGCTCAATGTTTGTGCAGTTTCACCAGTTAGCTTTAGCATTACAGTGAATCCTACACCGCAACTTGTGGTGCCAGCAGCTCAAGTTGTTTGTTCAGGATCTTTGGTTTCAGCTTTGAACTTTAATTCAAATACCGTATCCACGGTTTATACTTGGAATAATTCCAATGCTTCAATTGGTCTTACGGCTAATGGTGTTGGTAGCATTGCGCCATTTACAGCATTGAATACTTCAAATGGTCCACAGGTTGCAACCCTAGCCATCACTGCAAATTATACCAATGCAGGATTAACATGTCAGAGTCTAGCATTCACAAGTATCACCGTGAACCCTACACCAAACGTTGTTGACCCTGCCAACCAAAACTTGTGTGTGGGCAATCAGTCCTTGCCAGTATTGTTTACAGGAAATGTTTCAGGAACTACTTACGCCTGGACAAACAACAACCCTTTCATTGGCTTGCCAGCGAGTGGCACAGGCAATATTGCCAGTATCACGGGTCAGAACCCGGGTCAGACACCAATTGTGGCTACGATCAGTGTGCAAGCACAATACAGCAATGCAGGTCAGTTGTGTTTAGGCAATACAGAAACTTTCACCATTACCGTTAACCCGCAACCTCAAGTGACGGCACCACAGAACCAAGTAGTGTGTAACGGCGCACAAGTGGCGGCAATCAACTTCACGGGCCCTTCCACCGGAACCACTTATGTATGGAGCAATAACAATCCGTCGATTGGCTTAGCGGCAAGTGGCACGGGCAATATTGCTAATTTCACGGCAATTAACAATGGCAATACACCAATTACGGCTACAGTTACCGTCACGGCACAATATGTCAACGGTACACAAATTTGTACAGGCAATGCTGAAACCTTCACGATTACCGTGAACCCTACACCAAATGTTGTTGACCCTGCCAACCAAAACTTGTGTGTGGGCAATCAGTCCTTGCCAGTATTGTTCTCAGGAAATGTTTCAGGAACTACTTACGCCTGGACAAACAACAACCCTTCCATTGGCTTGCCAGCGAGTGGCACAGGCAATATTGCCAGCATCACGGGTCAGAACCCGGGTCAGACACCAATTGTGGCTACGATCAGTGTGCAAGCACAATACAGCAATGCAGGTCAGTTGTGTTTAGGCAATACAGAAACTTTCACGATTACCGTTAACCCGCAACCACAAGTGACGGCGCCACAGAACCAAGTGGTGTGTAATGGCGCACAAGTGGCGGCAATCAACTTCACGGGCCCTGCAACCGGAACCACTTATGTCTGGAGCAATAACAATCCGTCGATTGGCTTAGCGGCAAGTGGCACGGGCAATATTGCTAATTTCACGGCGCTTAACAATGGAAATACACCGATTACGGCTACAGTTACCGTCACGGCACAATATGTCAACGGTACACAAATTTGTACAGGCAATGCTGAAACCTTCACGATTACCGTGAACCCGTCACCAGTCATGATTCCTACTCAAGATGTGACGGTTTGTAGCGGTACCGTCTTGAACGGAATTTCTTTTGCCAGTTCTGTACCAAACGCCAACTTTAGTTGGGTTAATAATCAAACACTCATTGGCCTTCCTGCTAATGGGGTGGGTGACATCTTGCCATTTATTCCATCGGTTTCAACTACTGTTCCGGTAACAGCCATGATTCAAGTTCAAGCACTTGATACCTACGGTAACTTCACTTGTTCGAGTCCGATAGATACCTTCTTCATTACGATCAACCCGATACCGAACTTTAATTCACTTCCAAACATGGTAGTGTGTGCGGGCCAGACGGTGCCGCTTACTTTCATTACAGGATCGGTGATTAACACTACGTATAACTGGACAAACAACAATAACACCATTGGTTTGCCAAGTACAGGGCAAGGAAATATTCCGTCCTTTACAGCAATTAACAATGGCTTGAACCCAATCACAGCTAACCTAGAAGTAGCAGCGAGTTACACAAATAACCAGGTGACTTGTTTTGGTAATATTGAAACATTCACGATTACCGTGAATCCGACTCCTCAGGTTGCAGATGCGCCAAATCAAGTGATTTGTAGTGGAAATATGGTCAATGGCGTAGTCATGCAAGGAACACTTCCTAATGCCTATTATACTTGGACGAACACCATTCCATCTATTGGACTAGCCACGAGTGGCATCGGAAATATTCCAAGTTTCACAGGCTGGAATTTGGGCACAGCGCCACAAGTTGCAACGATCAGCTACACACCAAATTACACCAACAATGGTGTAACGTGTCAAGGCTCAACCCAAGACTTCACAGTAACTATCAATCCTATTCCTGCCGTTATTGCTCAGGCAGATGTGGTTGTATGTGATAACGAGGCGATACCAAGTGTTGTCTTTACTGGCCCTGTGCCAGGTACAGATTACGACTGGACAAATGACAATCTAACCATTGGCCTGAATCAGTCAAATGGTACAGATGTGATTCCAGCATTTGTCGGTAATACTAATAATAATGTACCGAATGTGGCGCAAATCATCGTCGATGCAACGTATACCAATGCAGGGGTAACTTGTCAAGGCAATATTGATACCTTCTTGTATGTTGTGAATCCGATTCCGAATGTGCTTAACCCTCAAGATCAGGTTATTTGTTCTGGTGATCTTTCACAACTCATAGACTTCACGGGTTCGGTGCCTGGAACTGCCTACAATTGGATCAATAATACAGCTGCCATTGGTTTAGCTTCTTCTGGAACAGGAGATATCGCACCATTCTTGGCAATTAATAATACCAACGCACCACTTGTAGCTACTTTAGTTGTTCAGGCTGCTTACACCAACATGAATACGACATGTTTAGGGAACACTGAACAAATGACAATCACTGTGAATCCTAGACCAAATGTTGAACCAATTGCTGATCAAGTGGTTTGTCATAACGAGAATGTATTGCCTGTTCAATTCAGTGGTGCGGTTCCAGGTACAATTTATAACTGGTTAAATAGCGAAACCAGCATTGGCCTAGCTGCAGGTGGTATTGGAAATATCCCAGGTTTTGTTGGGCTTAATCCAGGTGCAAGCCCAGTTGTTGCCAATGTTGATGTCACACCATCATTCACAAACGCTGGTTTAACTTGTAATGGAACTACCGAAACCTTCACTATTACGGTTAATCCTTGGGCTTATTTGCAAAACTTACCGCTCACAATCTGTTCAGGTGAAAATACAAACATCGACATCGAAACAACAATTCCGGCAACCAGCTCTTGGTCGGCACAAAACAATGTCAATGTCAATGGAGAAACCTTAACTACGCAGTACTCAGATGAGATCAACGACATACTCGTGAATCTTTCAAACGCACAACAAGTAGTCAATTATCAAATTAATTTAGTTTCTCAGCCTTATGGTTGTGCATCTGGGCCTTACAGTATTTTGGTTGCTGTTCAGCCACCTGTTGATGTCGACTTCGATGTAGTTACGCAATTGAAATGTTCTGATTTGCCGGTGTTATTTGATAACAATTCTGTAGGCAATAGCACTTACGTTTGGGACTACGGCGATGGCGATACCGCAAGCACCTACGATGGCTATAATGTTTATGATGATTTTGGTGTCTATGAAGTGACACTCACCGCAACCGATGTTCAGACCCTTTGTCAAGACAGCATGTCTGTCATCATTGACATCTTAGAATCACCAGAAGTTGGCTTTACCGCTTCAATAACTGAGGCTTGTGAATATGTTAATGTCATCTTTACGGATACTGTTCAAGATCCTACCACAAATGTGTACTGGACCTTCGGAGATGGCGAAGTTTCCTACGAATTTGGTCAGGTCGATCATCAATTTGCACAGCCGGGCTGTTATGACATCACCTTGTATGTAACCGGAACAAATGGCTGTACCGTCGCAGATACCGCTGAAGATTTAGTGTGTGTGGTACCAGCTCCAATCGCAGACTTCTTTGTAGATAATACCGTGCACCTTATTGATGATGCAACCTTCTTCTTCGATAACCAATCTCAATATGCACTTTTCTATGACTGGACCTTTGGTGATGGCGATACAAGCGTGGCAACAAACCCGATTCATGTTTATGATGCCGTTGGTGAATATTTAGTTACACTTACGGCTACCAACGAGCTAGGCTGTATTGATACAGCAAATATTACAGTCATTGTAAGAGAGGAATTCCTGCTATATGTACCAAATACATTTACGCCTAACGACGATGCCACCAATGATACATTTAAACCAATCATTAATAACCGCTATGTGGAATCAAGCTATCGTTTTGCGATTTACAACCGTTGGGGAGAGCTCGTGTTTGAGTCTTATGACGACAACTACGGATGGGATGGTACCTACGGCGCAGGTCTAAACAGAGCGGTTCAAGATGGCGTCTATACTTGGGTGATATCGCTCAAAATGAAAGAAGATGAGGAGGCCATTCAGTTTACTGGACACGTCACCTTACTGAAGTAAGAAACCCTGACAATATTAAATGCTTAGAAATACTTGCTTTATTCGTAAAGCAAGTATTTTTTTCGGATGACCATAAATTCCTTCAAACCATCCTGCCAAGTAGCCCGAATTTCTTTTGCTGACCAACCTTTATCGAGTTGTTCTTTCAGACTTGCTGTCCCGGCTAAGCGATTAAAAAAAGCGGGTTGATCAATAAATACATTGGTATCTCCGAGTAAATCACGTGCGTTGATCAAATAACTCAAATTGATTTCATAGCTTCTTTTTACAGTAGAGCTACGTAGGTCATATCCTTGGCAAAGCTTGTTCAAATGAAGTGGGCTTTTGGCGCCAATGGTCGGAATGGGCATAAATTGATAAGAAAGTTCTGGAAATTTAGGATGACCATATACCTCAAAGGGTTGATCGGTACCACGCCCAACACTAATTGTAGTAGCCTCGAATAAACATAAACTTGGGTACAAGGTGATTGCTGCATCTGTTCTTAGGTTTGGTGATGGCGCAACAGGCAAGGTATATTTGAGTTTGTGCTTGTAGTTTTTACAAGGAATGACCCAAAGGCTGCAGCGTATGCCTTTGTGCAACCAACCTTCGCCGTTGATCATCATGGCATATTCACCAATGGTCATGCCGTAAACGATCGGCACTGGATGCATTCCTACAAATGACTTGAACTGTGGTTCTAAGACAGGCCCATCAATATAGTGACCATTGGGGTTGGGGCGATCCAACACCACCATTTGTTTTTTATTTTCTGCACAGGCCTCCATTACGTAATGCAAGGTGGAGATATAGGTGTAAAAACGAACGCCTACATCTTGAATGTCGTAAATAACGATATCGACATCGGCAAGTTGGGCATCGGTGGGTTTTTTATTTGATCCGTAGAGAGAAACCAATGGAATGCCAGTTTTTTCATCGATGCTATGACTCACGTGTTGCCCGGCATCGAGGTCGCCACGAAATCCGTGCTCAGGGGAAAAAACTTTGATCACCTGAAGTTGCAAGGCAAGTAAGGTGTCTACTAAATGAACCCCATTCACGACTGAAGTTTGGTTACTTACAACTGCAATTCGTTTGTTTTTCAGAGAATCGACAAAAAGATGCAGGCGATCAATACCAAGGCTCGGGCTTTGTAAAGTTGGTTTTTGATAGTTGTTTTGAACTTCAGTAATTTGCCTTACTTCAATGGAATCTTCTTCAATAACAATTGTTTCGGCAATAGGAAGAGCTAGCTCATGAGTCGCTTTATTTTCGAGTAGTTGACATGAAACAAGTAAAATTGTTTGAAGGGCTACCCAAGCCAAAAGCTTTGTGTATTTTTGGAGTTGTAAAAGTGAATAATTGTCTTTTGAACGTTTCATATCCTCTAGGCTGATCAGGCAAAAACACCTTGGTTTGCAACGTACCAAACCAATTGTGCGCATTTCCATTATTAGTATTGCTTTGGCAATATTAGTGAATAGTTTAACATTGGCGATCGTGGCGGGCTTTCAACAAGAAATAAAAGCCAAAATTATCGGCTTTAATGCGCCATTTTTTATTTCCAAAGCGGGTTCAGGTCATATTTTTGAAGCAGAGCCAATTGATCGCCGAATTCCATTTATTCAGGAGTCTCAACAAATCAAAGGGGTCAGCAGTCTTCAAGCAGTGGCTTTTAAGCCAGCGATGCTGCAATCTCAAATTTTTTCAGATACCATTAAGGTTTTGCAAACCAAAGACTCCGTTATTCAACGTCAAGATATTTTTGGGGTGATGTTTAAAGGGGTGGATCAACACTACAACTTCGATTTTCTGCGACAAAATTTGCTGGAAGGCCGCCTGATCAATCCTCTTCAACAAGATGAAATCTTGCTTTCGAAAAGCATTGCTCAGCAATTAAACTACAAGTTAAACGACCTGATTTCTGTCTATTACGTCAAAAACCAACCGATTTTGAAAAAAATGAAGGTGGTGGGCATTTATCAAACGGGCTTTGCAGAATACGATCAAAAATTAGCTTTTGTGAGTTTGCAAGTCGTTCAGCAAATGAATGATTTTGGCACCCGAATTTCTTTGAGGCCAATCATTGAAAAACAAAAATTAACCATTGCCATTGACCTGCAGGGTTCTTCTGAGCGTTTGCTCTTTGATTGGGGGCAGGGCCCAGAAATTTACACGGCTTATCAAATTCCGGTGTTTAAAGACACGACCTACGTTGTGAACGCTCTAAAGATGGAAAATAAGGGCAGTTTGCTTGAAAATATAGATCGTGCTTCTGTCAAAATTGACGCACCCCGTCCAATTAGTTATCAAGATCTTGTATTAGATGAAACAGGTTCACCAGTCGTTTTAATTGACGGAACAACGCATCAGGCTTTGCAGACTAAATATGGGCCTTTACATTTTTATTTTTCCGATGGGCTAGGTACTACTGAGCAATTTATCTCAGGTTTTGAAGTAAACCTTAAAGATTTTGCTGCCTTTGAAGAGGTGCAGAAAGCATTGAAAAACACACTTGAAATGAGGCCTATCAACGGGCATTTGTTGCAAGTTAATTCCATTAAAGATGTCGAAGCCGATCTTTTTGCATGGCTGAGCTTCTTGGATGTCAATGTAGTGATCATTGTCATCTTGATGTTATTGATTGGTATCATCAATGTTGGTTCAGCTTTGTTGGTGCTCATTGTACTCAGAACCCAATTCATCGGATTACTCAAGGCACTTGGCGCCAATAACCGTTCCATCCGAATTATTTTCTTGTACCAAGCTTCCTACTTAATTTTAAGAGGTTTGGTCATTGGTAATCTATTTTCGGTATTGCTCATTTGGATACAGCAGCAGTTTCAAGTTTTCACCCTGAATCCGGAGGTGTATTACTTGGATGCCGTTCCGGTTGCCTTTTCTTGGTTACATTTTATCGGCATTAATGTGCTCACTTTTATAGTTTGTATGGTAGCATTACTGTTGCCTAGTAGGGTCGTTTCTAGAATCAGCCCCATCAAAGCACTGCGTTTCCAATGATGTTTGAAGTAGGGCAAGAGGTTAGTATATTACACGAAACAGGTGTTTTTAAGGTTCTGGAAATTGAAGCTGGTCAGTTAACCTTGCAAGATGAATTTGGTTTTAGTCAGAAAATTGCTCCACATTTAGTGGTGCCAAGAAAAGCAGTGAGTATCGGTAAGTTGATCGTAAAAGACGCTATTGGTTCAGTAAGCACTTCAACAAAAAAATCACCGCAAAAGTCCGAACCGTTTATTGACTTACACGCTGAAGCCTTGGGGCTTTCTGCTCAATTGCAAGCGCATGATTTACTATTGGCACAAATGAGTGCATTTAAAAAGTTCTGCAATTTGCAACACCAACAACGCGTTCAAAAATTTAAGGTGATTCACGGCGCTGGAGAGGGTAGACTCAAGCAGGAGCTTAGGTTGCTGGTTCAAGGGAAAGAAGGCTTGCAAATGCACGACGCGCAATGGCATCACGGAGCAGTCGGTGCATCTATTATCGAAATGATCCTGAGTAAATTTGAACGTTTTTAGTATTTAGAAATATAACCTGGTTTTTCAGGTTGAATATTGAAAATCCAGTCAAAATAGCCAACATAATGCGAGCTAAAATAACCCAATTTGGCCGTATAAGAGGCTGGAAAACCGAGCTGCCTCGCTTTAGAAATCCCACTCATTTTTACTTGTGGCGCCACACCATCTTGTTGACACGGAGCTTGCCTGCGTTTACCGTAAAGAATGGTGCCGTATTGGAAAACACGTCGCCATTTTTTTTGATCAAAGCGTTTGGCATTCGCATTCTCAGGTGCTAAGGCGTAATAATTGGCAAATTGCACGTGTTTTTTCAGCACTGAAGCCATCCCGCAAAAATAAGCATGCCCCATGCTATGACTCACCACATAAAGCGTATCGTTTTTTGAGTAGTCTCCGAGGCTACTCATTTCTTGCAAAAGGTTGAGCGCAGCAATTTTTCCAGCTTTGAAGCGCGTCAGGAATCCTTGAATATTTGATTTTGTTGCCAATAATTCAAGGGTATTTATGCTGGTTTGATCGGAAATTTTGGTGGTATAACACCGGTGTTTTTTTCCGGTACAAGGTTTTGGATAAAGGGCTGCCTTACTTGCAAAATTCAACAAATTCAGGTGATTGGAAGTTTGTATGGAATGATGTCCGTCTGCGTAAAGAATGAGGTCAGGCTCGATTCGTGCTTTAAATTTCTGGACAATTTCAGCGCTATTTTGCCAATAAGCATAGTTATCTAAGCGGTAGATCAGATTTTTGGAGTCGGGATGTTCGAGTCCCTTTTGCAAAATTTGATCTTTTACCTTTTCTAAATCCTTTGAAGCAGAAACGGGTCTGTAGCCATTTACAAACAGTAAAATTCGCTTTGGTGGATCATTTTTTCCATTTGTTAATAGATTGATTTTTTGTCCGTTTGGAAGGTATATTTCCTGTTGAATATGACCTGAACTATCAGGGTTTTCAATTACAATATATTGTGTTTTGGCGCGAAGTACTTTTAGAAGCTTTCCATTTTCTCTGAGTTTGAGGAAGTGACTTGAATGAGAAAATTTCAATGGCGTATTTTGCCTTTCCTTCGTGAAATACAACACTGGATTTTCGCGTTGGGTGTGCCATTTACCTGCAGTTTTGATATAGAGTTGAACACTAAGCTGTGTTGTTGCTTGCTTTTCAAACCACATCGGATTGTGTAGGCCTTTTTGAACAGCATTTATATTTTGATTTTTGAAAACTGGAATTTGGTGATATCTAAAATGAATTTGGGTCTGATAATAGTCAATTCCGATTAAAACTCCAATGTTGCCAATCAAGAGAAGTCCCCATAAAGTAAGTTTCAAAAAGCGCAAGGACCATCTTTTAAAGAACTTGCTTTCTGCGATGATCCGATTGATTTTTTTAAAACTCAGGAATTGTAGCAGCAGGCTGAGCCCAAGTGCAAGCAAATGCAGTAACGTGATGTTGTAGCCCCCAATATGTCCATAGATATGAAACAAAGGATTATTGGCATCAATGAAAAAATGAAAGTGGTTGCTGGTCTCGATGAGTTTTAGACCATAGGGTTCCGTAAAGGAGTTTTTGATAATTTGTCCGTTTTGGTTTTGTTCAAAATAGACATGACTCACTCGGCCGTTATAAGACCAAAGTGGAACAGAGCAAAATAGAAATAAAAAAAGTTGAAGTAAGCCTTGCTTCACCTTTAGAGGTGCATGAAGTTTTTCTTGGCAAGGAGTTCGTCTTCAGATTCGCGGTAGTCAGGGTCGTCTACACAGCAGTCAACTGGGCAAACAGCAGCGCATTGCGGCTCATCGTGAAAACCAACACATTCGGTGCATTTCTCGTGTGAGATATAATAGACATCCATGTTGACAGGTTCAAAAGCAAAATCAGCAGAGATCTCTTCACCGTTGAGCGTCTGAATCATGCCTTTTAAAGAGGTGCCGTCAGCATATTTCCATTCTGCTCCTCCTTCATAAATTGCATTATTTGGACATTCTGGCTCGCAAGCCCCGCAATTAATGCATTCGTCTGTTATCATGATGGCCATAATCCGAATTTTTGTGCAAATATAATAACGACTGAGCGATACTTTTGTGCGTTGGGCAACAAAAAAAATTAAAACCTTACTTTTGCACCGTGGAACAACAGCAAATCATAAGTGCTTTTTCGGCCCTGGGCCAAGTTATTGAAGACTTACTATATCAAGATCATTCTTCTTTACTCAATCAGACAGAATTTGATCAACTCAAAGCCTTGATTGCTAAAGAACAGCACTACAACGGTTGGTTCACACCAGATCAAATCAAATTAGCGCTGCAAGATATCAGGCCGTGGTTGACAGAAACTACTTTACAAAATTGGTTAGCTTCTTATCAGTATGCCACAATTCCACAAACTGTTGCCCTTATTTTACCTGGCAATTTACCGCTAGTTGGCTTTCATGATTTTCTGTGCGTGCTTTGCTCAGGACATCGTGCTTTAGTAAAACTCAGCAGCGAAGATGCACGTCTTTTACCCGCTTTTGCAGAAATTTTATGCCTTTTTGAACCTGAATTGCGCACCCGAATTTCATTCGCAGCAGGAAAACTAAGTGGTTTTGACGCGGTCATCGCTACAGGTTCGGGCAATGCCATGCTGCATTTCAAGACTTATTTTGAAAAGTATCCGCATCTGTTCAGAGGTCACCGCAGTTCTGTGGCTGTGCTTGATGGGTCCGAAACGCCTGAAGAATTAATGGCGCTTGGGCATGATGTCTTGCGTTATTTTGGAAGGGGCTGTCGAAATGTCACACAAGTGCTGCTACCTACAGATTTTGAACTCAATCGAATTTTTGAAGCTTTATTACCGCTTTCAGATGTGGTCTATCATAAAAAATACGGCAACAATTATGATTACAACAAAGCCATTCACTTACTCAACCTGAGCCCAATCCTAGATAACAACTTCATTTTATTAAAAGAAAGTAAAGAATTGTTTTCACCGCTGGCCATGCTGCATTATTGGCGCTATCAGTCAACAGATCAGGTAGCGCAATACTTGAAAGAGAACGAGTTGTCCCTTCAATGCGTGGTTGGTCATGCTTACCTGCCTTTCGGTTCGGCGCAGTGCCCAAAATTAACAGACTACGCAGATGGCATTGACACCATGCTTTTTCTTGGTAACTTTGCCGAATGTCACTCTTAGATAAGTTCATGATCCGTTACAAAACTCCAGAAGAAATTGAAATCATGCGCGAAGCAGCGCAAATTGTTAGTAGAACACTAGGATTGGTGGCTAAACACTTAAAACCTGGAGTGACACCTCGCTTCTTGGATCAAATGGCTGAAGAGTACATTTTAACACAAAATGCCAAGCCTGGTTTCAAAGGTTTGTATGGCTGTCCAAGCACACTTTTAATTTCTGTCAATGAACAAGTCGTACACGGCTTGCCAACCGACAAACCCATTCAGGAAGGCGATATCGTTTCTGTAGATTGCGGTTCGTTTTACAAAGGATACTACGGAGACCACGCTTACACTTTTGAAGTAGGTGATGTGCGCCCCGAAGTTTCAAAACTTTGTCAAGTCACCAAAGAATGCCTATATTTAGGTATAGAACAAGCTACAACCGCCAATCGCATTGAAGATATCGGCTGGGCCATTCAACAACACGCTGAAGCTCATGGTTACGGTGTCGTTAGAGATCTAGTGGGCCACGGCTTAGGAAAAGAGCTGCACGAAGAACCACAGGTACCTAATTACGGCCGTCGTGGTCGCGGGAAGAAAATTCAAAATGGCCTCACTATCGCTATTGAACCCATGATCAATATGGGTACTGAAAAAGTTGAAACCCTTGATGATAAATGGACAATTGTTACCGCTGACCGTCAGCCAAGTGCTCACTTCGAACACAATATTGCTGTCATCGATGGCCAACCCGTCATACTTTCCACCTTCGATTTTATATACGAAGCGTTGGGAATGTAATTGATTAGACACGCTAGAAGTCTCCGAAAATATTATCAAAAAACAATTTGATGGTACAAAAAAAAGCGCCTTTTGGGCGCTTTTTAATTTTCAAAGATTTATTGCTTACAAGTGAATCACTTCGCCGTAAGCAGCAGCTGCGGCTTCCATGATGGCTTCGGACATTGTAGGGTGAGGGTGAACTGTTTTGATGAGTTCTTCACCTGTTGTTTCCAATTTGCGTACCGCAACCAATTCGGCAACCATTTCGGTTACGTTGGCTCCGATTAAGTGGCCACCAAGTAATTCGCCGTATTTGGCATCAAAAATGAGTTTAACAAAACCATCTTTGGCACCAGCAGCACTGGCCTTGCCAGAAGCTGAGAATGGGAATTTACCAACTTTGATTTCGTAACCAGCTTCTTTGGCAGCTTTTTCAGTCATGCCGACAGAAGCCACCTCTGGAGAGCAGTAAGTACAACCTGGGATGTTGCCATAGTTGAGTGGCTCTGGATGATGACCTGCGATTTTTTCGACGCAGATGATACCCTCAGCTGAAGCAACGTGTGCAAGTGCTGGGCCAGGAACGACATCGCCGATAGCGTAGTAACCAGGGATGTTGGTTTGGTAATATTCATTGACCAAAATGCGTCCTTTATCTGTTACGATACCAACGGTTTCAAGGCCGATATTTTCAATGTTTGCTTGAATACCAACAGCAGACAAAACAACGTCGCATTCGATTTTTTCTTCGCCTTTTTCAGTTTTGATGGTAACGACACAGCCTTTACCTGAAGTATCTACAGCTTCAACTGATGCATTGGTCATGATATTGATACCCGCTTTCTTGAAAGACTTTTCTAGTTGTTTTGAAACTTCTTCGTCTTCAACCGGGACAATGTTTGGTAAGTATTCAACAACTGTAACCTCAGTGCCGATAGCATTATAGAAATAGGCGAACTCTACTCCAATTGCTCCTGAACCAACCACCACTAATTTTTTAGGTTGGGTTGGGAGGGTCATGGCTTGGCGGTAGCCAATGATTTTAGTGCCGTCTTGTGGTAAATTAGGAAGTTCACGTGAGCGTGCTCCGGTTGCAATAATGATCCCTTTTGCAGCGGTATAAACTGTTTTAGCGCCGCTTTCGTCGGTTACTTCAACAGATTTATTTGCTTGGATTACACCTGAACCTTTGAGGACATCAATTTTATTTTTCTTCATGAGAAATTGAATCCCGTTGGACATGCCACTAGCGACATCGCGACTGCGCTTGATCATGGCACCGAAATCGGCGCTGCTTTCTTTTACAGTAATACCGTAGTCAGCGGCGTGTTGCAAGTATTCATATACATTGGCACTTTTAAGAAGTGCTTTAGTTGGAATACAACCCCAATTGAGGCAAATACCCCCAAGCGATTCGCGTTCAACAATAGCAGTTTTCATGCCCAACTGAGAGGCGCGGATGGCCGTGACGTATCCGCCAGGTCCACTTCCAACAACGATGATGTCGTAACTCATTATTTTAGCTTTTTAAAGGACAAATTTAAGGCTTAAAGTTGAAAGATGCTATCTAATTAATGCTTACTTTTGTGTCGAATTCACAAATCTTATGCAAAGCCAATACCAACAAGAAGCCACGCTCCAACAAGCCCTCGATTTAGGTCTCCGCGCCGACGAATTTGACATGATCAAAGAAATCCTCGGTCGCACGCCTAATTTTACTGAAACAGCGATCTACTCCGTTATGTGGAGTGAGCACTGTTCTTACAAAAATTCCATTCTTTGGCTCAAAACCTTGCCAAAAGATGGGCCACACATGTTGGTAAAAGCAGGTGAGGAAAACGCTGGTCTAGTAGATATCGGCGATGGTTTGGGTTGTGTCTTTAAAATTGAGTCTCACAATCACCCAAGCGCCCTTGAGCCTTATCAAGGAGCTGCAACAGGTGTAGGCGGAATCAACCGCGATATCTTTACAATGGGTGCGCGCCCAATTGCGCAACTCAACTCATTGCGCTTCGGAAACATTGAAGAAGCACGCACCAAATGGTTAGTGAAAGGTGTTACAAAAGGCATCGGTGACTACGGAAACGCTTTTGGGATTCCTATTGTCGGTGGCGAGGTATTCTTCGATGAATCCTACAATACAAATCCACTTGTAAATGCTTTCTCTGCCGGAATCATTGACACCAAAAAAATTATTTCTGCAACGGCTAAAGGCCCTGGAAACCCGGTATTTATCGTTGGTTCAGCCACTGGTAAAGACGGAATCGCTGGTGCTGCTTTTGCTTCAAAAGATATTACCGAGGCTTCAGCCGATGACCTTCCTTCAGTTCAGGTTGGTGACCCTTTCATGGAAAAACTCTTACTTGAGGCCACCATGGAATTGTCTCAAACCGATGCCATTGTTGGTATGCAAGACATGGGTGCAGCCGGAATCACTTGTTCAACTTGTGAAATGAGTGCCGCTGGAAGTGTCGGGATGGAAATCCACCTCGATCGCGTTCCAACGCGTCAAGACAACATGTTGCCTTATGAAATTCTTTTGTCTGAATCTCAAGAGCGCATGCTCGTTGTGGTTCAAAAAGGTAAAGAACAAATCGTAAAAGACATCTTCGATAAATGGGATCTCCATGCTGAAGAAATTGGAGCGGTTACTGACACAGGCCGTATTCGTTACTACATGTCTGGTGCTTTAGTAGGAGATGTTCCTGCTGAATCATTGGTGTTGGGTGGTGGAGCTCCTCAATACAAAAGAGAATACGCAGAGCCTGCCTACTACCAAGAATTCAAAAAATTCAATATCAGCCAGGTTGCCGAACCTTCAGATTTAAAAGTGGTTGCCGACAAAATGTTAGCCATGCCAAACATTGCTTCTAAGCGTTGGGTTTATGAGCAATATGACTCCATGGTCGGAACCCGCAACATGACCACCAACCGCCCCTCAGATGCAGGTGTGGTGAATATCAAAGGAACCAACAAGGCACTTGCCATGACCGTAGACTGCAACTCGCGCTATGTCAATGCAGATCCAGAAATTGGCACCATGATTGCCGTTAGTGAGGCAGCCAGAAACATTACTTGTGCTGGTGGTGTCCCAAGTGCTATTACCAATTGCTTGAATTTTGGTAACCCATACAACCCAGAATCTTACTGGCAGTTTGTCGGTGCCATCAAAGGAATGTCTGCCGCTTGTTTGAAATTCGAAACACCAGTTACCGGAGGAAATGTTTCCTTCTATAATCAAACTGTCATGAATGGCAAAGAAGTACCTGTATTTCCTACGCCAACTATCGGTATGATCGGTATCGTTCCAAACAAAGAAAAAGTCATGACCCTTGACTTCAAACAAAAAGGTGACCTCATATTCTTAATCGGAAATTACACTGAAGATATCGCGTCTTCTGAATACTTAGCCAGTTACCATGGCATTAAAGCTTCCCCTGCACCATACTTCAATCTTGAAGAAGAATTTGAAATGCAGCAAGCTATTAAAGGTCTCATTACCAATGAGCTCGTATCTGCTGTTCACGATGTTGCAGATGGTGGCTTGTACGTTACACTCGTTGAGATGTCCATGCCAAGAGGTCTTGGTTTTGATATTGTCAGCGATGCTGATATTCGCCTCGATGCTTTTCTTTTCGGAGAAGGACAGGGTAGAGCGGTTGTTAGTGTGACCGAAGAGCAAGAAGAAGCTTTTGTCGAGTATATGTTATCTACAGGCGTCAACATGACACTTTTGGGTCATGTTACCAAAGGTAAATTACAAATTGATGAGCAGCACTACGGTTTTATCACAGATGCACAAGCCATCTATGACAACGCTTTGGCAGCTCATCTTGAAAACTAATTATGGAATATAATACCACGCGCGGTCCACTGATCTTACCAGAATACGGTAGAAATGTCCAAAACATGATTGCTCATGCCATGGAAATTGAAAACCGTTCTGAAAGAAATCGTGCTGCCCAGGCTATCATTGAAGTGATGGGGCAGCTCAATCCACACCTCCGCGACGTTGAAGACTACCGCCACAAACTCTGGACACACCTTTTTGTGATGTCTAATTTTGAACTCGACGTAGACTCTCCCTATGAAAAGCCAAAGCAAGAGGTGCTCAATGAGAAGCCGCAACGCATGGTTTATCCGTCATCAAAAATACGCTACGGTCACTACGGAAAATATACCCAAGCTATCTTAGAGGCTTCTAAAGAGGTCGAAGAACCACTCGAAAAAGAATACCTCAAAAGCACCATGGCCAACTTCATGAAAAAGCAGTTTTTGGCCTATAACAATGACACCGTAGAAAACCATGTCATTGCCCAGCAATTAAAGGAATTGTCTAAAGGAGAACTCATCTTAGAAAATCCAGACGACCTTGTCAATACAAATACGCTCTTGCGAACGATGGGTATTGGTCAAAACCAAAACAAGCGCTTTAACAAGCAAAAGAATAACAAAAACAAAAAGAAGAAATTCATCAAAAAATAACGCATGGCCTCTTTTGAAATCTACGGTGGAAAACCATTAAAAGGAGAAATCATTCCTCAAGGTGCTAAAAACGAAGCACTACAAGTGCTTTGTGCTCCTTTGCTTACAGCTGAAAAAGTGACCATTTCCAATGTTCCTGACATTGTCGATGTGAACAAACTCATCGCGCTCCTGCAAACAATGGGCGTTAAGGTCGAAAAAGTTGAAAAGGGAACCTATATTTTTCAAGCTAAGGAAATCGATCTCAACTATTTAGAATCTGAAGACTTCAAAAAAAGAGCCTCTTCTTTGCGCGGATCAATTATGATTGTCGGCCCACTTTTAGCCCGTTATGGTCGTGGTTTTATTCCAAAACCAGGTGGTGACAAAATTGGTCGCAGACGCCTAGATACACACTTTGAAGGTTTTGCTCTTTTGGGCGCCAAATTTAATTACGATGCTGGCGAGCACTTTTACTCAGTAGAAGCTGCTCAATTGAAAGGAACCTATATTCACCTAGATGAAGCTTCTGTAACAGGTACTGCCAATATTTTAATGGCAGCCGTGATGGCTGAAGGTGAAACCACTTTCTACAATGCTGCTTGTGAGCCTTACATTCAGCAACTCTGTAAAATGCTCAATTCCATGGGTGCTCAAATCACGGGTATTGGTTCAAACATGCTTACAATCAAGGGTGTGAAGGAATTGAAAGGTTGTTTTCACCGCATTTTGCCAGACATGATCGAAATTGGTAGCTTCATTGGTTTAGCAGCCATGACGCAATCTGAAATTACCATCAAAGATGTTTCTTGGGAAAACCTAGGGGTGATTCCAAATGTTTTCAGACGTCTAGGGATTAAACTCGAACGCCGTGGCGATGACATCTTCATTCCAGCACAAGAAAAATACGAAATCGAAACCTTTATTGATGGCTCTATCATGACCATCTACGATGCTCCTTGGCCAGGCTTCACCCCAGACTTACTTTCCATCATTTTGGTCGTTGCTACCCAAGCCAAAGGATCTGTTCTTATTCATCAAAAAATGTTTGAGTCACGCCTATTCTTTGTAGACAAACTCATTGACATGGGGGCTCAAATTATTCTTTGTGACCCACACAGAGCTACGGTTATCGGCTTGAACCGCGAGCACAGCCTAAAAGGTATCGAAATGACTTCCCCAGATATCCGTGCAGGAGTCTCTTTACTCATTGCAGCGCTTTCAGCTAAAGGAAAGAGTGTGATTCACAACATCGAACAAATTGACCGTGGTTACCAAGACATTGAGCTTCGCCTCAATAACATTGGTGCCGACATCAGACGCATCGGATGAAAAAGCCCTTGATACTTATTGTTGGTGTTTTACTGGTTTTTGCCTGTTATGCACTTTGCTTTCAAAGCAAGCCTGAGCCTGTAACGCCCATAAGTACAATTGCGCCTGAAATCAGTTTGCTTTCTCCAAAAGGAAAAACACTTAAGCTTTCCTCGCTGCGCGGCAAGATGGTTCTTATAGATTTCTGGGCATCTTGGTGCGGCCCGTGTCGCAAAGAGAGCCCAAACGTGGTAGAGGCTTATCAAAAGTACCACAACAAAGAATTTAAAGATGCCAAAGGTTTTGAGGTGTTTAGTGTTTCGCTAGACCGCGACAACGCAGCTTGGCAACAAGCGATCATCACTGATCACCTTTCTTGGAAGTATCATGTACTTGATGAACAAGGCTTAGCTGCCGCCAATTATCAAGTAGCCACAATACCTAATGCATTTTTGGTGAATGGGGCAGGTGAAATTGTGGCAAGTGGTCAAGAGCTCAGAGGGCTGAACTTACACATTACCCTAGATAAATACTTGAAGTAAAAGGTTCTATACAGGACTTTTTTGCCCGAGTTAAATACGATCCAATACGTATTTGATTAACGCATCCATCTCTTTGTCAATTCCCGTAGAAAATTCTTCTAGTGGTCTATTTGCTACACCTAAGCATAAAGTGGTGCATTTGTGCCCCAATGCTTTACCCAATGCAAAGATTGCAGAGCTCTCCATTTCAAAATTCATGATCTTTTGCTCATTACTTAAAAAAGCACCAAGCGCTAAATGAATATTGCGCATTTTGCTCTCCATTCTTAAGGAACGTCCTTGTGGTCCGTAAAAGCCTGAGCTTGTAACTGTAATACCAGTGTTCACTTTTTCAGAATTGAATCGGGCTACTAATTCTTGATTTGCTGCACTTAAGTAAGGAATGATATTTTTCGGAAATTGTACTTGTTCATTGATGCAAACTAGCAAGTGTTGTTCTTCTTGACTGAAGTCAATTGGATAAAAATGCGCAACGTTATCTAGCCCTAAAGCATGTGTTGAAAGTATCCAAGAATGCACGGGGATATCTGGCTGCAGAATGCCGCAGGTCCCAATTCTAACGAGCTCTAAAGATTTATTTTCAGGTTTATCTGAACGATTGACTAAATCAATATTCACTAAAGCATCGAGTTCTTGCATACAGATATCGATGTTGTCGGTACCGATGCCAGTAGAGAGGACGGTAATGCGTTTTTGTTGATACCAACCTGTATGGCTCACAAACTCGCGGTGTTGCACTTGATGTTCGATTTCATCAAAAAATCGACTGATTTTTCCGACGCGGTCTTGATCACCCACCAAGATGATTTTATCGGCAAGCTGTTGAGGTAATAAGCCTAAATGATAAACAGCTCCGTTGCCGTCAAGAACAAGTTCAGTTGCAGGATAACGCATGATAAAGTATCAAATAATGCACTATTTGATAGAACCAAATACTTTAGCTAACAGTTCAGAAACACGGGCACCTGGGTTTGCGCGTATTAGATCTTCTTCTTGTGTGACTAAAACAAATAGCCCATCAATGGCTTTTTGTGTGATATAAGCATCTAGATCTGGGTCGAGTTGCTGACCGCCAGTTAGTTTAACTGCTGCGTTATATTTTGTTATTAATGGGTTCCAATAGGAGGTAAGGCCTACTTGAGCAGTTGCTGCTTTTACTTTCGGTAAAAAAGCATTGTATAGTTGACTCTGTGTCTGCTGCTTTAGATAGGAGCTCGCTGCACCGTTTCCTCCATTTAGTATTTTAAAACCATCTTGAACACTCAGCTTTAGGATGGCATCCTTGAAAATCGGTAAGGCTTCTTTTACTGCTTCTTCAGCTGCTCTGTTGAGTGTGGTTTCGAATTTATCTACTTGTGCAGACATTCCGAGTTGAAGGGCTTTTTCTTTGACCTTGATGGCATCAGGAGGGAAGGGAAGTCGGATCTCAGGATTTTTTAAAAAACCGTCAAGCATGCTGCTTTTGTTGACAGCTTTTTCAATACCTAGTTGTAAAGCTTCTTTAAGGCCTGAAATAACCTCTTCATTGGTTAGTTGAGGAGTTTGGGCACCAATTTGAGTTGGCACCTTGATTTGAACGTCTTTGGCTAGTGCTTTAAGATTTTGCGCACAAGAAGCTTGTGTCAAAATAAGAAAAAGGGAAGAAGGGATGAGTAAATTTTTCATGGCTATCTGATTACATGAATCATGCCAGTTTTGTTTGTTTTTCCGTCTGTGTCTTTGTCTTTGTACCAAGCTTTCCAGATGTAGGTGCCAGGTTGTACTTTCACGCCATTGTAGTAACCATCCCAATAGCCTTTAGGGTCATTTGTTTCCCAAATAATTTCTCCCCAACGGTTGTAAATTGCAAGGTGGAAATTCTCAGCATCTATACCCTCAATGTAGAACGCCCAAACTTGATTATGTTCGTCGTCGTCTGGTGTAAATGCGGTTGGTGCATAGAAGATAACATCTGAAACAACCTCAATATCAATTGTAATTGAATCTGAACAGCCGTCTACTGTGGTCACAGTAAGCATAATTGGGTATGTAGCCATTACTCCTTCTGGATAAGAAATGATGGCGCTAGAGCCATTGCTTGTGATTTGTGTTGATCCAGGAGATGTCCAGACGTATTGCGCAATATTACCTGATGAAATATCATTGGTTTGAACGGTTGTTTCGAACCAAGTAACAGGATTTTTAGAGAGCGTAAAATTCGCGGACGGCATTGGTGTTACCGTCAATAAGTCATCAAAGAAGCCATTGTAAATACAACCATGAATCGAGGTAATAACGACACTGAGGTCGTAGTCTCCGGGTTGAGCAATGGTGTGGAACAGCGTATCTTGATTTGGTAAGTTAAAGCTATCACCGTTGGAGAATAGGTAGGCAGTGCTTGCGATATCTTGGCCATTGTCAGAAACGTTGTGCATTTCAAAGTTGCCTGGTGTACAAATTTGATTGTCAACCGGTGCAATGATAGCTATGATATCTTGTGGGAATGTAATAGTCATGCACTCAGTGGTAGTCGGTGAACCACAAAGTTCGCTAAGTGTTACACAATAAACTGTTCCGGTATTCAAGGGGTCAACGGTAATGCTTGAGCCATTGCCAATTGGAATGCCATTTTCTGTCCAAGAAAAAGTATAGGCTGTTGATCCTCCTGCACCTGTTGCGCTCAGCACAATATTTGATTCTGAACAAATCATGGTATCTTGAGTCAAGAACGTGATGTCTAAAGGGTTTGGCTGACTAATAGTAACAGAAATTGTTTGTACACAACCGTTGGCATCAGTTACTGTACATGTGTTTAAGCCAGCGGGTAGATCCAGTGCAGTAGCAGCTAAAGAAGAAGAGATATCCCAATCATAAGTGTAAGGCGCTGTACCTTGTGTGACATCAATAGTTGCCTGACCATTCGCAAATGTATAGCAATTGGCATCTACGATGTTAACAGCTCCAAGAATCATTGCTGGAATCTCTGTGATAGTTACGTAAATTGTATCAGAACAGCCCGTCGAGTTTGAAGCATAGCACCAATGCGTTCCGGCAGGAAGGCCTGTGACGGTTTGTGTTGTGGCGCCTGTACTCCACTGATAGGTAATCACCCCTGTTGCAGGTGAAACGTTTGCCGTAGCAGTTCCATCTGAGCCGCCTGGGCAGGAGACGGGTGTTGCTGTATAGGAGAAGTTGGCTGGAGTGTCCGTAATGATGGCAGTAGCAGTGGAATTACAACCATTGCCATCGTGTTGAACCACAGTGTAAGTTCCTGCTGTAAGGCCCGTTGCCGGATTCCCGGTAATGGCACCTGGGTTCCAGGTATAGGTGCAAGGTGCTGGTGAGCCAATACCCGGATTGGCCGTTGCACTTCCGATGCCTTGAGAACAGACATCGGGGATGACTGTTGTGGTTACCGAAGGAGTAGCTCTAGTAATCCAGGTGGTGTCTACAGTAATGGAACCAATACTGGTTCCGCAGGCGGCACCTGAGAGGAAGTAGCCTGTTGTGCCAGGTGGAATAATATTTACGTTTAGTGTGCCGTTGTTATAAGGAAAAGTTTGCCCGTTAGTATTCGCCCATACAAAATTGCTTCCAGGGCTATTTACCATGAAATAGGGGATTTGCGTTATCGTGTAGGCAGCCGTATTTGTCGGTGAGGTTGGCGTAAAGCGTCGGCCATCTTGATTGGCTCCCCAAACGGTATTATTGCGTCCTGGAGTGATGTGCGCTGTTGGCATCGGCATGTTGTTTTGAGATCCTTGGATAGCTAAACCGCTATTCCAAGTATTACAAATTGGTTTGTTACCGATGTGTAATTCAAAAACATTGGTCGTTTCGTTCAAAATGATGGCCATGTAGTTACACTGTGATGTACAGCTGAACATCATGATATTTTTATAAAGCACCACAAATTTACGGTTAGGGGCAGTGCCGATTGTTTGGTATTGAATTTGACCACCTAAAGAAGGGTTGATATCTTGATAGGTGAGCATGATGGTATTTTTAGCAGCTGCAAAGCCAGCATTAGGAAGCGTTCCTACCCCATTTAGCGCCCACGGGCAGTAACCTCCTGCGTTTGCTAAATTAAAAGAAATAAGGCCATTTGACCCAATTACACATTGCGTGTAGTTATTTCCATAGAAATTAAATGTAAAACCAATGCTTACTGCGGCCGACCAAGAGTCGTCGGTTAAGGATACGTTAGTTGGGGCGTTTAGATAGAGTCCGGCAGCTGCCCCTGGGTTTGTACCTGTATTACAATTGTTAATTGTGACAGTTTGCCCTGGACACACTGTTGTATCTTGACCTAGACAGAGCGTGACAGGCCCCTGTGCAAGGTAAGAATGCATGAACAATAATTGCACAAAAAGTAAAAGTGCAATGTGTTTTGGGCTAACGGTATTTTTAAAAAACGTCATTTGTTGTAGTAGTTGATTCGAAACGGTTCTTAAACGCAAATATAAGTCCTTGCGTTGCTTTTTGTCAAGGAAAAATGTACACTTTTTATCATTTATTAAAAAATGATGAATTCAATCACTCAATAAGTGTCATTTAGACACTAATAAAATGTTGAAAAAAGATGAATGTAGGAGGCGTTTTTCAGTTACTTTTGCCAAAGTTTACAAACAAAAAACAACTCTTATGTCAAATCAGTATCACGCAGAAATCGAAGCTTTCATGGATCGTGTTCGCGCCAAAAATGGACACGAACCAGAGTTTTTACAAGCTGTTCAGGAAGTAGCAGAAGCTGTTATTCCGTTTATTGAGGCTAACCCAAAATACAAGACCTCTAAAATTCTAGATCGTATCGTTGAGCCAGAGCGCACAATTATATTCCGCGTTCCTTGGTTAGATGACAACGGAAACATCCAAGTAAACCGCGGATACCGAGTAGAATTCAACAGTGCAATTGGTCCATACAAAGGTGGCTTGCGTTTTCACCCTTCAGTGAATTTGTCAATTTTGAAATTCTTAGGATTCGAACAAATCTTTAAAAACTCCCTCACTACTTTGCCTATGGGTGGAGGAAAAGGTGGTTCTGATTTCGATCCGAAAGGAAAGTCAGACAACGAAGTAATGAAGTTTTGTCAGTCTTTCATGACTGAACTTTTCCGCCATATTGGTGCTGATACAGACGTTCCTGCCGGAGATATCGGTGTGGGTGGACGCGAAATTGGCTACATGTTTGGTCAGTACAAGCGTTTGCGTAATGAATTTACTGGTGTTTTAACTGGTAAAGGTCGCAACTGGGGTGGATCACTCATTCGTCCTGAAGCAACTGGTTACGGAACAGTTTATTTCGCTAAAGAAATGTTGGCTACTAAAGGTGATTCTTTCAACGGTAAAATTGTAGCAGTTTCTGGTTCAGGAAACGTAGCGCAATTTGCTTGTGAGAAAGCGACGCAACTTGGTGGCAAAGTAGTTACACTTTCAGATTCTGAAGGATACATCTTTGACGAGGCTGGAATCAATGCTGAAAAATTAGCTTGGGTGATGGACCTCAAAAACAACCGTCGTGGTCGTATTTCTGAATACGCGAAACAATTCCCTGGTTCAACTTTTGTTGCCGGAAAAAGACCTTGGGAAGTAAAAGCAGACATCGCTTTACCTTGCGCTACCCAAAACGAACTCAACGGCGATGAAGCAAAAGCACTCATTGCAAATGGTGTTAAATGTGTAGCCGAAGGTGCAAACATGCCTTCTACTCCAGAAGCTATTGCTGCATTCCAAGCTGCAAATGTACTTTTCTCACCAGGTAAAGCATCCAATGCTGGTGGTGTTGCAACATCTGGTCTTGAAATGTCACAAAACTCATTGCGTTTGTCTTGGTCGGCTGAAGAAGTTGATCAGCGTTTACACGGCATTATGGTTTCAATCCACGAAGCTTGTGTGAAATACGGAAAAGATGCAAACGGCAACGTAGATTACGTAAAAGGTGCAAATGTCGCTGGATTCGTTAAAGTGGCTGATGCCATGATTGACCAAGGATTGGTTTAATCTTAAACTTAATGTTTAAAAAGGGCTCTCTGATTGGAGGGCCTTTTTTATTTTTGCACATGCGTATGCCCCTTTTGTTTTGCTTCTCTTGTTTTTTTAGCCAATTGCTTTTTGGTCAAAATTCATACTTAGGATTGGCTGCTTCGATTCATCGCTATGACCAAGTTATCGGTCTGAAATACGTTCAGTCTCGACAACATTTTGATGTAGGAGCTGAACTCGGTATGGGTGTTGAAAGGTCGCTTCAAGGAGCTATTGCACCTCAAGTGGCTCTGTTTTTTAGTACGCCGTTACCCTTTGAAAATAGACTTGATCCAATAAAGTTACCGAATTGTATTTTGAGGTATCAATTTGATTTTCAAAATGCAGGATTTCTAGACACTTATCACGGTTTATATCTTGGTTTGGGATACGCATTTGGTCCTAAAGCAAGATTGAATTTGCAATTTTCATTAGGGCTTGTTACGGAACAAATGTACGGCGTGGTTAATCCTATCAAGACAACGCATTTATTTTGGAACCCGCAGGCCCAAATCAGTTATTTTTTAGGAAAACAAAAATAGTAGTAACTAGAACCGTATTTATTGATAAAAGAAATAATAGTCTCGTTAACGGAAAGCATGTTTAATAACTTTGAAAATAGCGTCAACAAATTCCACCTCATTTGGATAGGGTTGTTATTGTCTCTTTTTGCTTGCAATAAGTCTGAACAATATCCAGAGGTGCAGATTTTTGGGCATGCAGGGATGGGGATGAACATTGCTTATAGCGTTTATCACGATAATTCAGAAGAAGCCATAGATTTAGCCCTAAGCCTGCCAAATATGGATGGGGTGGAGATGGATGTCAGGATGAGCAAAGATGGTACGCTTTGGCTATTTCATGAAAACCGTTTAGAAATCACGACTAATGGCTTGGGCTGTATTGCAGAACTTACCGATCAAGAAATTGAGCAGTTTCAATATAAAAGCCCTCATAAAGAACATTTAGTAAGACTAGAAACGATCTTAGGGAAATTAAAAGAGGGTCAAACTTTCATTTTAGACATTAAACACTGGAACGATTGCGCGCAGGCATATTCGGATATGCAGCGCTTTAAGGATGCACTTTTAGCGATTCCGGCTCCACTCAAAAGTCAAATCATTATTGACAGTTCGTATCCGTATTGGCTGAGTGCACTTTCTCAGGATTTCAGGGTTGTGTTTTCTACGGTGTCTTATGAAGCAGGTCTTGCAAAATTGCAAGAGATCCCAACGCTTTACGGCATTATGCTGCGCAGTAAAGACATGAGTGCTGCGCAAATTTCAAACATAAAGGCACTGGGCAAAACCGTTTTCTTGTTTGAAATGCGTTCAAGTAAAATGCAAAGAGCTACCATGAAAAAAGCACCTACGGCTATCTTGGCAGATGACCCGAGAGGTGCTTTAATAATTAGAGATTAACCAAAAATGGTTAACAGATTGACGGATGTAAGGTTAGGCCTTGTAAAAAGGAAGTTTAACCACTTTTGCTTTGACGCCTTTTTCGCGAATTTCTATAAAGATTTCTTGATCTAAAGC
>JACCDV011305695.1_pt1 | contig 41770 bp, 30 predicted proteins | sample 7446131 | NCBI WGS metagenome assembly JACCDV01 (sample SAMN15323448, study PRJNA562643) | freshwater metagenome | isolation source: river surface water | place: USA:Blue River Watershed | collected 2017-08-17
CAAAGCGGTCTTATTTATCGTTTTTCCCGTGCCCAACTCGACACCTTAAATCAAGATCTTAATTATTTTGGTTACAAGGCTTTGTCCTATCATGCTGGCTTAATTGATGAGACCCGTCAGAAGAATCAGGAATTGTTTATTCGTGACGACGTGCCGATTATGGTCGCAACGATTGCTTTTGGCATGGGCATTAATAAACCCAATGTCCGTTTTGTTATCCATTATGACCTGCCTAAGAATATTGAATCTTATTATCAGGAAACCGGCCGGGCTGGTCGTGATGGCTTGCCGTCGCATTGCTTATTGATTTTTTCAGCCGGGGATGGGGCGAAGATACGTTATTTTATCGACCAGAAAACAGACCCTATTCAAAAGAAGGTAGCCTTAAATCACCTTAATACCGTGCTTGGGTATGCGCAAAGCCATCAATGCCGACGTATTCCCTTGATGACCTATTTTGGCGAGAATTACACGACTGAAAATTGCGGCCAATGTGATAATTGCGTCAAAGCACCTGAACCTACCAATGATTTAACCGTTGAAGCAGTTAAGTTTTTACAGTGTGTGAGCGAAACTGAAGAGCGTTTTGGGGCCATGCATGTGATCAATGTCCTGCGGGGGAGTGAAGCTGAAAAGGTGCTTAATTATAATCACCAAGAATGCAAGACCTTTGGGGCTGGCCGTCAATTAACCGTCAAGCAATGGCAATATTTAGTCCAGCAATTTTTGGCGCAAGGTTTGATGGACAGGCAAGAAGAATATGGGGTCTTAAGCTTAAATAAGGCTTCCTATGAAGTGTTAAGCAATCGTCGTCCAGTTAAGGGTTATCACTTAACGGAAGAAGCGACAAAGTCAAAGACCCCAACCATGAAAAAAGCAGCAGGCACCGGCTACGATCAAGCCTTGTTTGAAAAGCTGCGGGCTAAGCGTAAGCAATTGGCTGATCAAAAAGGTGTGCCGCCCTATGTCATCTTTTCAGATAAATCTTTAATTGATATGTGTGAACGCAGGCCTAAAACCAAGGCCCAATTTGCACAAGTCTTTGGCGTGGGCGAGCAGAAGCTCGAGCGCTTTGGTGAAATCTTTATCCGTTTAATTAATTCATGAAACAAGACGAATTATTTTATATCAAGCAGCCTGAAGATAAAAAAACCATTGGCCAGCGCCTCACCGAGTTTCAGTTAAGGGATTTGTATTGTGATCAAGGTAAATCCTTGGCCGATATTGCTAAAATGTTTAATTGCTCTAATGTTTACATTTTGATGCTCATGCGCCAGTACGATATTCCCACCCGCAACCGCTCAGCAGCATCGGCCCAGGCTAAGCGTTTAGACAAGGGGGTGAGATTTACCGCCGTTAATGACAATTTCTTTAAAGCCCGTACGCCTCAAATGGCCTATGTCCTGGGCTGTATTTATTCACATGGGGCGATCGGTAAGCATTCAACCTCATTTTCAATCACCCATGAGGATATTGAGATCGTTAATAAGTTAAAGGAATTGCTGGGTTCATCCCACCGCATTAAGCAGGGCAAGCGCAAGCGGGTTTATACACTCAATATTGGTAATATGAGCATGACGCGGGATTTATTGGCCTTTGGATTGTCGGTGAATAATAATTTTGAGCGGGTTTTCCCCATGCTTGAAGATAATTTATACAGCCATTTTATCCGGGGCTTCTTTGATTGCAGCGGTTCCGTCTCAGAATTTACTCACCTTTGGCGGATTTCCTTTGTGTCGAGTTCTAAGCTTTTTGTCGACAATCTTCAGACGGTGATCCGCAATTATGCCAGGACTAATAAACGGCCGATCTACCTATATAAATATCCGGAGATTCATCAGGTTTCCTATGAAAGCCGCATGGATTTAAATAATATTTTTCAGTACATGTATGACGACTATGCCTTAGAGCAAAGATTATATATTCCATCCCAATATCACTTGTTTTTAAAACACATCGAGATAAGTCGATTTAATGAAGGGTTGTAGTTATGAGTATGGTTCCTGAATTATTAATGCCAGCCGGTGATATGGAAAAGTTGAAGTATGCCTTTGCCTTTGGGGCAGATGCTGTTTATTTAGGGATTCCTCGTTTTTCTCTGCGTGCTCGTGAGAATGGTTTTAAAAGTTTTGAGCAAGTGGCAGAAGCTGTTAATTATGCGCATGCATTGGGTAAGAAGGTTTATGTAACGGCGAATATTTTTCCGCATAATAGCAAGTTGCCGTCTTTTGATAAGTATATTGCTGATCTTTTGGTGCTTTGTAAACCGGATGCTTGGATTATGTCTGATCCAGGGCTTATTATGCTAATGATGGAAGCTTTTCCTAATGAAATTATTCATATTTCTGTTCAATCTAATACGTTAAATTATGCTTCTGTGAAATTTTGGCAGAAGGTGGGGGCTAAGCGTATTATTGTGTCTCGTGAAATTGCTATTAAGGAGATTAAGGAAATTCATGAGGCTTGTCCTGATATGGAATTGGAATCCTTTGTGCATGGGGCAATTTGCATGGCTTATTCTGGACGTTGTTTGATATCAAATTATTTAAGCAATCGTGATGGTAATCAAGGGGCCTGCACTAATTCTTGCCGTTGGGAGTATAAGGTTTATAAAAAAGGGGATATTCAGCCTGAGGCCTGTTGCAAGGGTGATAATCCTAATAAAACAGAAACTCAGCAAGGCGATGAGTATGTGCCGTTGAAGGATCAGTTTTATGTGAAGGAATCTGAGCGTCCGGATGAGCTTTTTGAGTTGGATGAAGATGAACATGGCTCCTATCTAATGAATTCAAAAGACCTCTGCGCAATTGATTCGCTTGCCGAGTTACGTGACGCGGGGGTTTGTTCATTTAAAGTGGAAGGTCGTTCAAAATCAGTTTATTATTTATCAATGATTACCCGTGCGTATCGGCGGGCGATTGATGATATGGCTGCTGGCCGTCCTTTTGACTTAGAGTGCATGCGGGATATTTTTGCAACATCAAACCGTGGTTTTATTGAGGGGTTCTTACATGGCAATCCAGGTAAGAATGGTCAGGAATATGCAACTAGTAATTCTGAATATTCAGCGTATACCTATTCAGGTATTGTGAGGGGTTTTGATGCCGAGCGGAAATTAATTAAGGTTGAGGCGCGTAATCTTATTAAGGTTGGATCGAGTTATGAGCTATGTTTTCCTCATCAGACGGTTGAATTAAAGGTTGGGGCTTTATTTGATAAGAATATGTCACCTGTTAATGAAATGCATGGTGGAAGCGGTTTTTGCTGGATTGCGTATCAAGAAGATCCGGGGCCCTATGTGCTGCTTCGTGAAAAGATTAATGAATTAGATACCACCAAGATTCAATTTGTATAAAATAGAAAAATAGTGTCAGGCGCTAATTAAAAATTAAAGGAAGGGTATGGCTAATCTTCAGGATTTAGTTGAGTGGGATTACCTTGGTTCTCATTTTAGTGTATATATTAAGCATTTTACCGATGATGATGGTAAGCGTGGCATGACCATGATTTTTGAAGATGTGACTAATGATAAGGTGACGGAAATGACGATTCCATCACGTAAATTTCCGGCATTTTTAAAAGCAGTGAATGGTGGGGCAGAGGGTTATCGAGGTATTTTTTAACGAAAGGATAATGATGAGCTTAAATAGTGTAAATATTATGGGTAATTTAACGCGGGATCCTGAATTAAAGAATACTCCTTCAGGTAAGGCTGTGTGTTCGTTATCGATTGCGAATAATCAGGTGTATACCAAGAATGGTGAGAAGGTCACAGATGTTTCGTTCTTTGATGTTGAAGTTTGGGGCATGTCAGCAGAGAATTGCGCCAAGTATTTAAAGAAAGGCAGCGGAATCATCGTCGAAGGCCGTCTTAAGCAAGACCGTTGGGAGAAGGATGGTAAGACCCAAAGCCGCGTGCGGATTACCGCCAACAGTGTGCATTTTATGCCTAAACGTGCAGAAGATGGTGGCGTAAGCCAAGCGCAGGAAAGATCTCCGGCGGATAATGCAATTAATCCTGAAGATATCGCCTGGGCTGAATAAAGGATAAAATATTCCCATGTCAGAACAATTAGTGATCCCTAAAAATGAATCTTGGAAGATGTTTGACGCTATCTCGGCCAAATACGATTTTTTAAATCGGGTCTTGTCCTTGGGGCAAGATGTGCGTTGGCGGCACTTATTAAAGAAGCATCTGCCTGCTAATAATGAGCAAATGCTTCTCGATATTGCCACCGGCACGGGGGACGTGATTATTACGCTGGTTGAAGGCAATCCAAAGGTGAAGATGGCTTTTGGGGTGGATATGGCAAAGGAAATGTTAAAGCATGGCCAAGCCAAGATAGAGCGTAAAAAGTTAACAGATAGAATTCTGCTGCAACATGGTGATGCCCAAGCCTTAGGGTTTATGGATAACACCTTTGATTGTGTGACCATTGCCTTTGGCATCCGCAATATTCCAGATCTACGGTTGGCCTTGCTTGAAATGTACCGCGTTACTAAAAAAGGCGGGCGGGTCTTAATTTTAGAATTCTCCCTTCCGGCTAATCCTTTATTAAGGGCAGGCCATTGGATTTATTTACAATGGATTGTGCCGACGGTGGGGTTGTTATTGTCGGGCAATTGGAAGGCCTATAAATACCTAAATCAAACCATTGAAGATTTTCCCTATGGGGATCGTTTCTGTAAGATTCTAAAACAATTCGGGTTTACCCAGGTTACCGCACACCCCCTCATGGGTGGTGTAGCAACGATTTATGTCGGCGACAAATCCTAAGATCTATTCTTTATCCCAAGCCAAGCTCTTAATGGCTGCTCAAATCAGGCAATTAGACCTGAAGGTCAAACCTGCCGTCTACCGCATTGAAATTAAAATAAAGCCAGTTGACTCCATTGCTTGGGTTCAGGCGCAAGGGGTGAAGGTTAAAATTTATGGGGCTAATCAAGATGATGCCGCGGCCATTGCCGGTATCGGTGAAGCCCTAAGTGTTAAAGGTCCCGCAGTGGGTTCGTTAAAAGCTGTGTTTAATCAATTGCGTCAATATTTAAGTCCGCAGTATCCGTATCTGCAGTGGTATGGTGGTTTTTGTTTTGATGATAAGCACTTGGATAAGGGGTGGAGGGAATTTGGTGCCTATCGTTTTGTGCTGCCGCGTTTTGAGTTAGCCCGGGACAAGGATAAAATGATCTTTGCCTGCAATCTGATTGGCCCTATCAATGAGCTAAATCGCAGGAACATTTTAAAAGATTTAGATCAGATGCTGGTTAGGTTTAAGCTTAAGAAGCAAAATCTTAAGGTTAATCATCGGCGAGATATGCCAAGTTTAGCGCAGTGGAAGCTTAATGCCGGTGAAGTATTGAACGGTATTTTGAAAAAGAAATATGCCAAGATTGTCTTAGCCCGTAAAACCGTCTTGACCTTTACCCAGACTGTTAATCCCTTTGTTATTTTTAGGCAGCTGCATCAGGTTACTCCTAATGCCTATCACTTTTGTTTTCAATTTGGAAAGACGGCGTTTCTTGGTGCTTCCCCAGAACGACTGTATAAACGTCAGGGGCGAATGATTTCAAGTGAGGCTGTTGCCGGCACTGCTCGCCGGGGAAAAACAACGGCTGAAGATCTTCTTTTAAAGGGGAATTTGAAACGTTCCGTTAAGGATAATCACGAGCATCAATTTGTGGTTACGGCCATTAAGGAGCGTTTGAGTCCGTTGTGTAAAAAGTTAACGCATGAGGATCAACCGCAGGTGATGAGTTTAGGCAATGGGCATCATTTAAACACGCCTTTTATTGGTGAGCTTAACAGTGGCGTAAAGGACGAAGATGTTTTACAATCATTGCATCCAACTCCAGCAGTAGCAGGAACCCCTACCCAAGCAGCATTGTCGATGATTAGGCAAAGGGAAGGTTTTAGCCGTGGTTGGTATGCAGGGCCTTTAGGGTATGTGGGGTTAGATTGGGTGGAATTGGTGGTTGGTATTCGCTCAGGTTTGATGAATGGCAAGCAGCTTGCTGTTTTTGCTGGAGCAGGCTTGGTGCAAGGATCTGACCCGAAGGCAGAGTGGGATGAAATTGAAAATAAGATTAGCAATTTTATTAAGGTGATTAAATAACAGGGTCAAGCTTTTGAAAGGCTAACTATGTATCAAAATCAGCGTGAATCAAATCGTGTCGCCGTTAACATGCCGATTCAATTAAGCTTTGGTACGCAGATTGTTTTGCAAGGTCAGTTGAAAGACCTTTCATTAAAAAGCGCCTTTGTGCTGGTTAAAAGCAGTATTTGCATGGCGCCTAATGATGAATTAAGTTTTGCGCTTGAGATTTCTAAGGAGCATCCTAAGGGTACGGTCTATGGTACGGCGGTTATTTCGCGGGTGAATGTGGGGGAAGGGATTGCGATTTATTTTAGTAAATTAAATGATGCCGCAACCGCGCGTTTAGGGCAAATTGTAGGTAGCCATGAGTGAGAAGCTGCAATATTTAAATATTAATCACTGCTGGGGTTCCTTGATGGTCGAGGAATTGGTGCGTTGCGGGGTTGAGTATTTTTGCCTCGCCCCAGGTTCCCGTTGTTCCCCCTTAACCGTTGCTGTCGCGCAACAGAAGAATATAAGATCAGTTGTTCATTTTGACGAGCGGGGATTGGCCTTTCATGCCTTAGGTTATGTAGCTGCTACCAAGAAGCCAGCCGTATTGATTTGCACTTCAGGAACGGCGGCTGCTAATTTCCTGCCGGCTATTATCGAAGCATCCAAGAAAAAATTACCCTTAATTGTTATTACCGCTGACCGTCCACCGGAATTACGTCAAACTGGTGCAGTGCAAACCATTGAACAGGTGGGTCTCTTTGGTAAATATGTGAAATGGGCGACTGATATGCCTTGCCCGGATATTAATATTAAGCCTGCTTTTGTATTAACAACCATCGATCAGGCGTATTATCAGGCTGTACGTAATTCTTCAGGTGTGGTGCATTTAAATTGTATGTTCCGCGAGCCGTTGACGCCGATTAAGAGTGGTGCAGATTTAACTGTCTATGTGGAAGGTCTTAAGGCTTGGCATCAATCCAAGCAAGCGTACACGCAGTATGTTGCTGATGTTGAATCGATCGCCTTAGCCGCGTCTAAGAAAATAGCTGCGCGTATTAATGCGATTAAGCATGGTTTGATTGTGGTTGGTAAGATTGGTGGGAAAGAGGAGCGTAGTATGGTGCTGGCGTTTGCCAAGCATCTGGGTTGGCCGGTATTTGCAGATATTTCTTCAGGTTTGCGTTTGGGGCATAAAGACGCGTCAATTATTCATTATTTTGACCATATTTTATTGGCAGGGACAAAATTAAAATTTGATGGGATTATTCACTTAGGCGGACGTATTACTTCTAAGCGTTACTATGAATTTATTGAAGCTCAAGCTCCAGCGGAATATATCACGGTGCTTAATCATTCATTGCGCAATGACCCAACGCATCAAGTTAGTGTAAGGGTTGAATCAACGCCGGGTCATTTTTGCCAGACCATTATTCCCCTGCTTAAGCCGCGCGTACCTGGCGTTGCTTTAAAACAATTAATCAAGTTTAATGCTGCTATGGATAAGGGGATTGATAAATTCTTTGGCGATGATGCGCGCCTGTGTGAGCCAAGGGTGGCGCGCTTAGTGTCGCAATTAATTGCAGAGGGTAATGGTTTATTTTTATCCAATAGCATGCCCATCCGTGATATGGATTTTTATGCGGATTTTAAAGGTAATCAGGTTTATGTGAACGGTAATCGTGGTGCCAGTGGTATTGATGGGTTAATAGCTTCAGGTGTTGGCTATGCGCAGGGCTTAGCAAAGCCTGTGACCTTGATGGTTGGCGATTTAGCTGCACTTTATGATTTAAATTCTTTAGCGATGTTGCGTGATGCTAATGTACCAGTAATTATTGTAGTGTTAAATAATGGCGGGGGAGGTATTTTCTCCTTCCTGCCTATTGCAGGATTTAAAGAAGGTTTTGAGAAATTCTGGGGCACGCCCCATAGTTACACCTTTGCTAATGCGGCCGCCATGTTTGAATTAAATTATGCTCAGCCTCAAGACGATAAGCAATTTGCCAAAGCGTATATCCAAGCGCAAAAGTCTCAGACATCAACCATCATCGAAATTATCACCAGCCGCGAAGAAAATGTGAAGGTGCATAAAAATCTGCAGGCGCAATTAATAACCAGTCTTAAGTAAGGCAATTTAAGGAAATCTAGTGAGTGAGTCGTTAAAATTTACGGAACTTGATTTTAATGATGAATTTATAGCTGCTTTCGATGCCTTGGAAAATACTTCCCAAGCTCTTTTTGTTACCGGCAAGGCAGGGACGGGTAAATCCACCCTTCTTCAATATTTTCGCCTGAAGACCAAAAAAAAGATTGCTGTTTTAGCCCCCACCGGGGTAGCTGCTGTTAATATTAAAGGCCAGACGATCCATTCATTTTTTCAATTTAAGCCTGATATTACTCCTGAAACAGTTGATGAAATGCCTATCCGCAAGAAAAAGCGCCAGATGTACGCTTCGCTTGATTCAATTGTGATTGATGAGATTTCAATGGTTCGTGCAGATTTATTGGATTGTGTAGATGCTTTTTTACGTATCTACGGTCCTCATTTTGAGAAGCCCTTTGGTGGGGTGCAGGTCATCTTTTTCGGTGATCTTTATCAATTGCCTCCGGTGGTGAGTCGTGGGGAAGAAGAAATATTTAAATCTTATTATCAAAGCCCGTATTTCTTTTCAGCAAAGGCTTTTAAATCTCTTGATATAAGAATAATGCAGCTAAAGAAGATATACCGTCAGAAGGATGAAGCTTTTATTCATTTACTTAATGCGTTACGGGACAATCAGCTGGAGGTGCATCATTTAAAAGCTTTTAATGTGAGGGTTAAAGCCTTTCATGAGCTTCCAGCGGATGATTTTAGGATTACCTTAGCTACGACCAATGCTTTGGCGGAGAAGGTTAATAATGAACGTTTGAAGGGGTTGCCGGGCCAGGCTAAGGTTTATCAGGGTGTTTTATCAGGAGAATTTGATCGTAAAGCTTTGCCTGCTCCGGAGATTCTGGAGTTAAAGATTGGTGCTCAAGTGATGATGTTGAACAATGATCAAGAAAAACGTTGGGTGAATGGTTCATTAGGTAAGATTACAGCTATAAATAGTGCTATTAGCGGTGATGATGTGTTGATGGTTGAGCTTGAAAATGGTTCAATTGTTGACATTAAAAAGTACACGTGGGAGATTTATCAATATCATTATGATGAGGTAGCGCAGAGCCTGGTTTCAGATGTGATTGGTTATTTTACGCATTACCCGTTAAAGTTGGCATGGGCAGTGACTATTCATAAATCACAAGGACAGACCTTTGAGCGGGTGATGATTGATATTGGTTGGGGAACCTTTGCGCATGGGCAGATGTATGTGGCTTTAAGCCGCTGCACCAGCCTTGAGGGAATTATTTTGAAACAGCCGTTAGCTAAGCGGCATATTTTAATGGATAAGCGTGTTCAAGAATTTATGAATACGGTTGTTTAATGCGGTTATTTAATTATTCATTGCGATGAACGCAAGCCTATACTAAAATCCACCAATGCCATTATTATTTATTTTCTTATTTACTGTTATATCAAGCCTATCTTTTGCTGCTGTTGTGCCGGAAGCTAAGCGCAGTAAGGCTGTGGATCAGGCATTAGCTAAGGTTGAAATTAAAAAGAATAATCCAAATGCTTGGGCTCAAGCCAATGCCGATAAGCCTTATATTGGGCTTTTAAGTGAGTATGACATAACGCTTAATGATGATTGGTCTTTTGAAGAGATGTACCATGCGCGGGTTAAGATTCAAAAAGAAGCTGCTAAAGAGCTGGGTGAATGGCCAATTTATTATAATAAGGCGCGCGAAGAGATTGTTAGTGTTAAGGCTTTTGTAGAAACAATTGATGGTAAGAAATTTGAAGCCAGCCAGATTCAAGATTTGCAGGTTTATGATGATGCCCCGATGTATTCAGATATGATGGTTAAGGTTATTAGCCTTCCCCAGGTTAATATTGGTTCAGTGATTGATGTCCAGGTTAAGACTAAGACCTTGCGTAAAGAAATTCCAAATCAGTTTTGGGATAATTTAAGCTCTCCGGTGATTCCAACAAAATATGCTAGGCACACCTATGTGTTCCCTGAGGATAAGAAGATTAAATTTTCTGCTTATAACAATGAGGCTAAGCCAGTGGTTGAGAAGGTTGGTGATAGCTTAAAGTATTCTTTTGTTTTTGAAGAAACTGAGTATGAAGAAGATGAGGAGTTTATGCCTCCGGCGGATGAAGTGTCAGGCGTATTGTCCTTATCATCAATGACGGATTGGAAGCAGGTGGCTGATTGGTATAGGGGTTTGATTGATAAAAATACGGTGGATGATGCAGATATTTCAGTCAAAGCGATTGAATTAACCAAGGATAAGGTCGCGCAGCAAGATAAGGCTCGTGCTATTTTAGAATTCATTCAGGATGATTTTCGTTATGTCTCTATGAGTTTGGGGGATCATACGGTTGAGCCGCATCCAACGCCGGATATTTTTAAGAATCGTTATGGTGATTGCAAGGATTTAGCTTTATTAACGCGGCAGATGTTGAAATTAGCGGGTATTGATTCAAATATTTGTTTGTTTAGCGGTGAATTTAATGGTGACCCTAAGCATAGTTTGCCTAATCTGGCTTCCTATGATCATGTGATCTTGGAATTATTCCTTGATGGGAAGAAGTATTTTGTTGATCCTCAAACAAAGGGCTTTGATTTTGGGCAAATGCCGTCTAGTTATGATAACGCCTATGTGCTGGTTATTGAGCCAATAGCTTTTCGTTTTGACCGCTTGCCTGTAGAGGGGGTGGAGCATCGTTCGGTGATTTCAAGCAGTGATATTACGGTTAATGAAGATGGTTCATCTGTTTTTGATGTGAAGGTTAAAATGCCTCTTGAAGCATCACAGTCGTTTAAGCAAGCATGGGCGTCAACAACGGATGATAAGAAGGATAAATTTTTCGAAGAGCTGGAAGCTAATTTTGCGCAAGGCGGGAAGATGTTGGAACGGCAGGTTAAAGGGTTGAGCGATCGTTATGGCCATGTTGAATTTTCTTTGAAATATGAATCACCTACTGCTTATCCAGTTGTGAATGATATGATTCTTTTAAAGGAAGAGCAGCAGGGTGATGTGCCTGATTTTGCTTCAGCTAGCCGTAAATTCCCTATTTTTATTCCAGGCAATTCGTTGATTAAAAACCGTAACACCTATCATTTTTCATCAACATTTAAGGTTGATTTTATTCCTCAAGATTTTGATTTGGAGGTTGATTTTATTGCTATTTCTTCTAAATATGAAAAGGCTGATCAATCTGTTAGTGTTGATAGTCAATACCGCATGAAGCGTGCTATTGTTTCTCCGGATAAGTATGATGTTATTAAGCGTTTTCGTGCTGAATTATATAAGAAAAATGACCAGTATATTGTGTTAAAGAAAAAGGCGAATATAGCGCCTGAAGCTAAGGAATGGATTAAGAAGCAATAAATTTGGGGAAATATTTAAATTAAAACAGCATATATAGGTTAGGTGTTTATTGATGAAAAGTTTATGGAATGACCAGGAAGCGCTTAAATGTGGCAATGATCCGTTAAAATTAAGGGTTTATACTTCTCGTTTATTAGGCAAGGAAGCCTCCTTGGTTTTGCATGGGGGTGGAAATACGTCGGTTAAGGCACAAGTTAAAGATTTCTTTGGTGATGTTCAGGATGTTCTGTATATCAAAGGCAGTGGTTGGGATTTGGCAACAATTGAAGCAGCTGGTTTTGCTGCTGTTAAATTAAGTTTATTAAAGAAAATGGCTGCGCTTAAAACCTTAAGTGATACCGATATGGTGCGTGAACAGCGATCAGCAATGCTTGATCCAAATGCACCTAATCCATCGGTTGAGGCTATTTTGCATGCGATTATTCCTTTTAAATTTGTGGACCATTCGCATAGTGATGCGGTGGTTGCTATTACGAATACGCCTAATGGCAGGAAACGTATCGAAGAGGTTTACGGCAAGCGTGTATTGATTATTCCGTATGTGATGCCGGGTTTTGTTTTGGCGCGTAAGATATTTGAGATGACACAAGGTTTAGATTGGGAGAATTGTGCAGGTATTGTTTTGCTTAATCATGGGTTATTTACTTTTGGTGATGATGCGAAAACCAGTTATGAAAATCATATTCGTTTAGTAACGCAAGCGGAGAGCTATATCAAGAAGCAGGGAATTGTTATAGCAACCGCCAAGAAGGCGAAGGAAGATTTGTTAGGTTTATCTCAATTGCGTGGGGCGGTTTCGCGTGTGCAAGGGGTTGCGGTGGTGGCTCATTTAAAGAATGATGGGGCATCGTTAGGATTTGCTAATTTACCAAAGGTGGCAAAGCTTGCGACACGGGGCACTTTAACGCCGGATCATGTGATTCGGACTAAACCAATACCAGTGGTTTTATCATCGTCATCAATTTCTTTAATGGTGCAGGATTACGCCATTAACTATAAAGAATATTTTAAACGCAATGCTAATGAGAAATTAACCTGCCTTGATTTAGCGCCTCGTTGGGCTGTATGGCCAGGTCATGGTTTAGTAAGTTTCGGGCCGTCTATTAAAGAAGCTCTTATTAGTTCGGATATTATTGATCATACGATTGAAGCAATTCAGCGCGCTGAAGGTATGGGTGGATGGAAGGTTTTAAGTGAAAAAGATATTTTTGAAATGGAATATTGGGAATTAGAGCAAGCCAAATTAGCCAAGGCAGGAAGGTTTATGGGCTTGCAAGGCAAGATAGCCTTGGTGACGGGTGCATTTTCTGGTATTGGACGTGCCTGTGTTGAGTCCTTAGTGGCGCAAGGTGCGCATGTGGCGGCCGTGGATATTAATCCGTTGATTACAACACAATTTAAATCGCAGCAAGTGCGTGGTTTTGTTTGTGATGTTTCTGATAGTAAGGCTATTCAAATAGTTGTGGATGCTGCCGTGCGTGCCTTTGGTGGTTTGGATATTGTGGTAAGCAATGCAGGTATCTTTACGCCTAGTGAAAATATTGTATCGATGAATGAAGCAACTTGGGAAAAGAGTATGGCGCTTAATTTAACCAGTCATCAACGCCTGATGAAGGCGGCTATTCCTTATTTGGTGCATGGCATTGATCCTACGGTAATTTTAATGGGTTCAAAAAATGTGCCAGCCCCAGGCCCAGGAGCTTCAGCGTATTCGGTGGCTAAGGCGGGTTTAACTCAATTAGCACGTGTGGCTGCCTTGGAATTAGGGGCTCAAGGGGTTCGGGTTAATGTTCTTCATCCTAATCAAGTTTTTGATACGGCGATATGGACGGATGAGGTCCTACAAAAACGGGCTAAGAGTTACGGCCTATCCGTTGAAGAATATAAGACAAATAATATTCTAAAGACTGAAATTACTTCCAAAGACGTGGCCAATCTGGTTTGTGCCATGGCCTCCAAGGTTTTTGCCAAAACCACCGGCGCCCAAATCCCCATCGACGGCGGCAACGACCGCGTTATCTAAAATAAAAGGGACGTCTTCTTTTTAAGAAAGACGTCCCTTAAATTAATCGTATTAATTAACGGCTATGACGTGAGGCGCTGCGAACGCTGGGGGAATGGCTGGAGCGATTCCCACTGCTATGCCCGCCACGATTAGGGTTATCACGGCTACCACTGCTTCCGCCACCGTAATTTTTAGCCCCATAACCACTGCCGCTGCTGCGTGGTGCGCCGCTGCGCGCTGCATCGCTGCGATTACCGCTATATCCGCTGTTGCTGCGACGAGGTCCGCTGCTGCTGGTACCTCCGCTGTAGAAACTATCATTAGAGGAAGAGGAGCGATTGCCACTGCGAGGTGCGCTGCTACTGCTGCGGTTGCCACCCCGGTAACCGCCACGGCTGGATGAACCGCCGCGAAAATTGCGTTTAGCCCCGCTATCACCGCCAGATTTATCAAATTGTTCCAGTTGAATCGTCGGATGTTTTGCAGCGACGGGTAAGTTAATCTTCATGGTGCGTTCAATGCCTTTGACTTCGCCGCGTTGATCAGGGCTGGCAAATGAAATCGCGTGTCCTGTATGTCCGGCGCGTCCCGTGCGTCCAATGCGGTGCACATAATTCTCTGGATCATCTGGCAGGTCGTAATTCAAAACTAATTCAATGCCTTTCACGTCGATGCCGCGTGCCGCGATATCTGTAGCAATTAAAATGCGGTATTGCCCGCGTTTAAAACCTTCCAAGGCTTCCTTGCGTTGGCCAAGTGAGCGGTCAGAGTGAATTTCTGCAGCCTTATGGTTTAAGATGCGTAAACTTTTGTTTAATTTGCTGCAGCCAAATTTAGTGCGGCAAAAGATCAGCACTGGGCCGTGATACTGGGTCAAGATGCTGGCTAATAATTCATTTTTTAATTCTTTGCGTACAATATACAGTTCTTGGGTAACTTTTTCAGCCGCAGTTCCCGCTGGTGCGACTTCAACCTGGATAGGCAGTTTCATGTAGCTTCTGGCAATGGTCAATACTTCCGTCGGCATGGTGGCAGAGAAAAGCATGGTTTGGCGGTCAGCTGAAACCTGTTTTAAAATGGTATTGATTTGCGGCGCAAAACCCATATCTAACATACGGTCTGCTTCATCTAGAACTAAGATGGAGATATCATGCAGTTTTAATGTTTTTTGCTGAACATGGTCAATGAGTCGACCAGGTGTTCCAATTAAAACACGCGGAAGAGCTTTAAGTCCTTGAACTTGCCGTCCCATGGAATCACCGCCAATTAGGACGACGGTTTTTAAGCCAACCACGGAGGTTAGTTTGCGTAAACTTTCATCCACTTGAATAGCTAATTCACGGGTAGGGACAACGATAAGTGCGCGTCCTTTAACCTGTGCCAAGCGTTGAACTAAAGGAATGCCAAAGGCAAAGGTTTTGCCAGTTCCAGTTTGAGCAATGCCCATGACGTCCTTACCTTCAAGGCCTAGGGGAATTGTTTTATGTTGAATAGGTGTAGGAGAGGTGAATTTCAAGCGATCCAAAGCGCTTAAAATGCTGGGTGCAATACCTAATCCATCGAATGTGTTCGTTGTTTCTGTCATTTAAATCCTTAATTTGATGTGTTCCGTTAATTATCCACTTGTGGTGGGTCCGCTCTTGGCGGGTTATTCGAAATGGCTTACCGCGGAAGTGAGGCAGGCCTGCCTGCCGGCAGGCAGGTTTGTTCTCTAATAGTTGCGTCAAGGATACCATCTTTTAGAGGAATATGCAAATTTCTTTCGCTTTTGGGCTTTTTAGGGTTTAAAATAAAAATATGAACGAAAATCATTTAATTATTTTTCTGTTTCAAATTTTGCTGATTTTGGGAGCGGCGCGTTTTATCGGTGAGATTTTCAATCTTAAGGGGTTGCCCGCGTTATCAGCAGAAATCTTGGTTGGCGTGCTTTTAGGTCCGACCGTCTTAGGGCATTTAGCGCCACAGGCCCATGCATTTATTTTTCCAGACAATGGCATTAATCCTGATATGCTTCAAACCATGGCCTGGTTGGGGGCATTCTTCTTGCTTTTAGAAATTGGTCTTGAGGTTGATTTTACCTCAGCGTGGCGTCACCGCAGCAAGGCCTTAATTATTGCATTAGTTGATATGGTTGTGCCGCTAACTATTGGGTTTACGGCGTCATATTTCTTATTGGCTGATTATTTGCCCCAGGGCCAATCCTTGGTAGCGTATTCATTGTTTATGGCGATGGTTATTACTATTTGTGCCATGCCAGTTGCAGCCAGGGCTCTTTATGATTTAAACATGTCAAAGACTGACCTTGGGTTTTTAATATTATCTGCATTGTCAGTTAATGATGTAATTGGCTGGCTTCTATTTGCAGTTGTTTTTGGATTTATTTTCTCCAGCGGACAGGCGGCCTTATTGCCATTGGTGATGATGTTTGTTGCGGCAACTGCTTTTATGGGGCTGTGCATGGCCTATGGCGGGCGTTTTTCCGATGTCATGATTTGGATATTCAGGCGCTTGCGTTTTCCAGAACCCGGGGCTTCTTTAACCTATATTTTCTTGTTAGGGGTTTTATGTGCTGTCATTATGCACCAATTTGGCATGCATCCCATGTTGGGTTTCTTTATTGCCGGTATTATGGCAGGAGCTTCTAAAGGTTTATCAGAAAAATCCCGCCAGACAATTTCCCAAATGGTGTATGCGATTTTTATCCCTATTTTCTTTGTGCATATTGGGCTTAGGCTTGATTTTTCAAAGCATTTTGATTTTCTGCTTATTCTTATCTTGACGGTGCTGTGCATTGGTTCCCGTTATATCGGGGCATGGTTAGGGGCGCGTTTAGCCAAGGTGGAGAGGGCTAATTGCAATGTGGTCGCTATTGCGCATACGCCCGGTGGTTTGATGGAAATTGTCATGGGGTTGTTAGCGTTGGAATACGGGTTGATTAATGACACGCTTTTTATTGGCATTGTGGTTTCAGCGCTTATTTCTGCGATGGTGATGGGGCCGTGGTTGAATTTTGCCTTAAATCGTCGTCGAGAAGTTTCTGTGTTTGAATATTTTATCCGTCAGGGTATTGTGATGCCATTGAAGGTATCCACCCGGGAGGAGGTTATTGATATTTTAGGCGCAGTGGGCGCCCATGAGGTGCATACCCATGATGCCGCCGAGGTTATTGGGGCTGCTCTTGAGCGGGAGCGTTTAATGGGTACGGCTTTGGAAGAGGGGGTGGCAGTGCCTCACGCGCGTTTAGATGGTTTGCGTAAGCCGATGGTAATTTTTGGCCGTTCCCTATCTGGGATTGAATGGAACTCACCAGATGGTAAACCCGCGCAATTTATTTTCTTAATTCTAACGCCTAAAAATGATGAGCATGTGCAGGTGCAGATCCTGCGCGCCATTGCCAAGGTGATGCATGAGCCTGCCAATGCGCAGGCAATTCTTAATGCCAAGGATGCGCATGAAGTTTGGCATATTTTTCAACATGCCTTTGCTAGCAGGTATATTAAAAGCGCTTAAAGTATAATATTGCCTTTCCCTAACTCCTTTGCTATAATCCCTGCCTTATGATTTCAGCTAACGGTGTATCTCTACAGTTTGGCAAGCGTGTCCTTTTTGACGGGGTTAGTATTACCTTTAACCCTGGCAATTGCTATGGCATTATTGGGGCCAATGGTTCGGGTAAATCAACGTTTTTAAAGATATTATCAGGGGATATTGACACCACCGCTGGAACAGTGTCCATCGCTGGTGGAAAACGTTTGTCCATGTTGCGTCAGGATCAGTTTGCTTATGATGAGCATACGGTTTTAATGACGGTGATTATGGGGCATAAAGAACTTTTTAAGGTGATGAAGGAAAAGGATGAGATCTATGCCAAGCCTGATTTTTCCGATGCTGATGGTATGCGCGCCTCTGAATTAGAAGCGCAGTTTGGCGAAATGAATGGGTGGGATGCCGAGGCTGAAGCTGCTAAATTGTTAAGTGATCTAGGCATCAAGGAAGAATTTCATCAGCAGTTAATGAAGACCTTAGAAGGTTCTCAAAAGGTGCGTGTGCTTTTAGCTCAAGCTCTTTTTGGTAATCCTGATATTTTAATCCTCGATGAACCGACCAACCATTTGGACGTGGAAACCAGCAATTGGTTGGAAGAATTTTTAATCAATTTTGAAAATACGGCTATTGTGGTGTCGCATGACCGCCATTTTTTGGATAAGGTCTGCACGCATATTTGCGATATTGATTTTAATAAGATCACACAATATACAGGTAACTATACATTCTGGGCTGAGGCGAGTCAGTTAGCCTTGCGTCAGCGTTCTGATCAAAATAAGAAGACAGAAGAAAAGCGCAAGGAATTGCAGGATTTTGTCGCGCGTTTCTCAGCGAATGCATCCAAGGCTAAGCAAGCGACGTCTCGTAAGAAGATGTTAGAAAAGTTGACGCTCGATGAGATTAAACCTTCGTCAAGAAAATATCCCTTTATTGCCTGGAAACCGGATCGTGAAGCGGGTAATGATGTGCTACATATTGAAAACATGACCAAGGCGATCGATGGTGCGCCCATGTTTAAGAATTTCTCCTTGCATGTCAATAAGGGCGACAAGATTGCCTTTGTAGGGCCCAATGGTTTGGCTAAGACGGTGTTATTTCAGATCTTAGAAGGCGAGATGCAGCCTGACAGCGGTTCCTACAAATGGGGTGTGTCGACGACCCAGGCCTATTTCCCAAAGGAAAACCGGAAATACTTTGATGTGGATTTAAATGTGGTTGATTGGCTGCGTCAATATTCGGAAGAGAAGGATGAGAATTTTGTGCGCGGCTTCTTAGGGCGTATGCTTTTTACCGGTGAAGAATCATTAAAGAAGGTAAAGGTCTTATCCGGTGGAGAGAAGGTGCGCTGTATGTTTTCCAAGATGATGTTAACCAATGCGAATGTTTTGGTATTAGATGAACCGACTAATCACTTAGACTTGGAAGCGATCACGGCCTTAAACAAGGGGTTGGAAACCTTCCCTGGAACAATTTTATTTTCATCGCATGACCATCAATTGGTGCAAACGGTGGCCAATCGTATTGTGGAATTGACACCCAATGGCTTGATTGATCGCATTGGGTTGCCTTATGATGAGTATTTAGAAGATGCACGCATTAAAGACTTGCGTCAAGAGTTGTATGCCGGTGTTGAAGTAAAATAGATTTTTATGGTACGGAGAGGTGGCCGAGTGGTTGAAGGCGCACGCCTGGAAAGCGTGTGGACGCGAAAGTGTCTCGAGAGTTCGAATCTCTCCTTCTCCGCCATTTTTAAAAAGCAGTGGCTGTAAGAAGTTGTCATACGTACAAACATCAATGATTTTCTACCGTTTTAATTCTTCACGCCTAATTCAGTAAAACAAAACTCTAGTGGTTCTATCGATTCCATTGAGGCTTAATTAAGGGGAGCGGTAGATGGCTGCTGTTATTTATGGTGGGATTACGTGTTTTTATAGAAAAGGATATGGATGCCAATTATTAGTGATGAAAAAAGCTTAGAGCGGGTGGCAGGAGAGATGGCCTTTATTCGGGGGCGGAGTTATTACCAAAAAGGTGCGGTGACGACAATTGGACGTAAAGGGGATTATTTAGAAGGGCTTGTTAAGGGGTCGGAATCGGATCCTTTTCATGTGACGATTCAGATTAAAGGATTAGATAATTTTAAACGCGCTGAATGTAGTTGTCCATTTAAGTTGGGTTCTATGTGTAAGCATTCAGTGGCGGTGCTGTTGCATTGGCTGCAGTATGTATCGATAACGCCTGAAATTGATGTCTCGCAGACTATTTTGATTGATCAAAAGCAATTAAAAGCAAATGCATTAACGAAGCCCTGCGTTAAGAGGCTGATCCCTGAGAAGATTGTTGAAAAGAAGGTAAAAAGAAATATTTATGTATTACCAGAATATCAGTATAGGTCACCGCAAAAACCGCGCATCCAGGTCGTTATTTCCGCTGCTGGTTTTATTGGCGGTGCAGTAAAAAGCATTCCATTTAAAATTAATATCATTAATGGTGAAACGAAATTCCCTGTCTCAAACTTTAAGATTTTTTTTACAGCTAATCGCTTGCGTAGCGTAGATTTTCCTCAGCTGGCCTCATTTTCTCCAATGCAGCAACATGTGTTGCACTTGCTTAATGAATTATTGACCTTGGATGCTAAGGCGGGTGATTTTGTGCAGCCGCAATTTAGGATTAAGCGCATGCAATGGGCGATTTATTTAGAGGCGATGGCTAATTGCCCTGATCTTGAATTTATTGATAGCAAGACTAATAGGCGCATAGATATTAATGCTTCGGCAAAAATAGGGTTAAGGATTAATCTTCGTTTAGTAGAAAATGGCTTGTGGGCTATTAAGGTGTCTTTGAAGGATGAGCGTCAATTAGAGAGGGATTTTAGTTTAGTGCATATTCAAGAAGCACATCCTGTTTGGGTTTTTGATGAAGCGTTGCTTAGTTTTCAGCGTTGCCATGAAGCCATTACCTATCCGTTCTTGATGGATTTCTTAAATACAGAACGTTTATTGGATGCCTTGCAAATGCCGTATTTTATTTCATCGGTGCTTGAGCCTTTAAGGAGTTCTTGTGAAATTATCGATGAGGGTGATTGCTTAAAGCAGTTGTCATTCCTGGAGCCTTCCTTAACATGTCGGTTAGATTTAGCATATATTAAGGAGTCTGTTCGAGCCAAGTTGTCCTTTGTTTATGAGCATCATGAGCCGTATCCATATGTAGGTAAGCTGTGTTTAGATAGGTTTGAACAAATTCCTGGGGAGGGTCGCGTAGCCTGGGTGGTGCGTGATATAGGTCAAGAAAATGCAAAGGTTCAGTATTTATTGCGTGATTGTGCCTTTGAGTGGAAGAAGAATTTAAAGGTCTTCGAGTTATCAGGCACTGAAGATATTCTTGGGTTTGTTTATCAAAAGCTTCCAATGTTAAAAAGGCAGATGGAGGTTAACTGTTCCAGTGATTTTGAATCTAAATTGCTTAATCATAAGTTCTTTGAGCCTGTGATGCGTTTAAGCGGCAGTGGTATTGATTGGTTTGAATTTGATGCGGTGTATAAGGTTGAAGGGATTGAAGAAGAATTTTCTCATGCGAAGATTAAGCAATTAGTCTTGGAAGGGGAACGATTTATTCGCCTAAAAAAGGGAGAGATTGTCCCGATTCCAAAAGAATTCTTTGACCAGGTTGAAGGTTTAGTTGATGAATTTGAGGCAAAGCGAATTCATTTGAGTCAAATGCCGTTTGTGATGGAAGAAATAAACCGTAATAAATTAAAATCAGTAATTGATCCAAAATTAGCGGTGATATATGAGGAGTTAAAAAATTTCCAATCCATTAAGGAAGTAGCCGTGCCTGAGGCATTGGATGGCGTATTAAGGGATTACCAGAAGAAGGGGCTTGATTGGCTGTCTTTCTTGAGGAAGTTTAGATTTGGTGGTGTGTTAGCAGATGAAATGGGTCTTGGTAAAACGCTGCAGGCGTTAACCATGTTGCACCTTGAGATAGAAGGGGGGAATAAACTGCCATCCTTGGTCGTTTGTCCAACCACCTTGGTTTGGAATTGGCAGGAGGAATTTAAGAAATTTCTCCCTAAGGTAAAGGTTTTGGTAATTAATGGTAATCATCGCAGGGAGTTATTTAAAGAAATTTCCGACGCTCAAGTGGTTATCACCTCTTATCCGTTATTGCGTAGGGATATTGAATTGTATAAAAAGGTATCATTTAATTATGTGATTCTTGATGAAGCCCAGAACATTAAGAACCGTAATACCCAAAATGCCCAAGTAGCCAAGGAATTAAAAGCGTCGATGCGTTTAGCTATGACAGGAACTCCTATTGAAAACAGCATTATGGATTTATGGTCCATTTTTGATTTTTTAATGCCGGGGTTTTTAGGTGGTGCAGAGAAATTTAAACGTCGCTATGAAATGCCTATTACTAAATTTCAAGATAAGGAGCAGTTGGCTAAATTATCGAGCCGTATTTTGCCATTTGTGTTGCGGAGGTTAAAGCGGGATGTGATTAAGGATTTGCCGGATAAGATTGAACAGGTTTCCTATTGTGAGCTAGAGCCGACACAGGGCAAGATTTACGCAAAAATGATTGAGTCTGCGCGTCAAATTGCGGCTAAAAGTGTGGATGAAAATGGTTTTGAAAAAAGCCGTATGCTGATTTTAACCTTAATTTTGCGGTTACGGCAAATTTGTTGCCATCCCTTGATTGCTGGTGTTGATTTAAAGCACCGCAGTGTTTCAGGAAAGATGGAATTGCTAAAGGAAACCTTGGGAGAATTATTAGCTGGCGGTCATAAGGTGTTAATCTTTAGTCAATTTGTATCCATGCTTTCAATTATGGAAGATTATTTAAAGCATGAAAATATTGCTTATGCATATATGGATGGTTCTAGCCGAGATCGACAGGAAGAAGTTGCTCGTTTTAATAATGATCCTGCGCTTAAAGTTTTTTTATTAAGCCTTAAGGTGGGAGGGGTTGGGCTTAACCTTACATCTGCGGATGCAGTTATTATTTATGAGCCATGGTGGAATCCAGCAGTTGAAAATCAAGCCATTGATCGCGTACACCGCATAGGCCAGCATAATTCGGTTTTGGCTTTTCGTTTAATCACTAAAGGAACTATTGAAGAAAAGATGTTAGAACTTCAGAATCGTAAGCGATTTCTGATGGATGCGTTGGTGTTGTCTGAGGATAGTATTGGCAAAAAGCTGGATTGGGATGATATTAAATTCTTATTAGATATGAAATAATCGTGAATATGATAAATTTATTCATGACAATCTGATTGTTTGCGTTAATATAATGATGTGATTCTTATTTAACCGATTATATGAGGCTTGATATGTTGTCAGCAATTAAGAAATTCAGGGAGCAGTGGCAATTACGGCGCTCTTTGCGGGCATTTTGGTTTGAGATGGAAAAGAATCTTGAGCTTTTTTATGTGATTGATCAGCGTCAATTCATTATTAATGGTTTTACGCTTGATGCTTGGGTAAACGCTAAGGATTTAGATGTGGTTAAGCGTCACGAATCAATCAGGCATTATGTGGTGGCGTTAGAAGAAATTAATAGAATGTTTAAGGATTATAAGGACTATGAAGCTTGGTACACCTCAGATATAAAAAATAAGAATCCTGATAATGCGCGTAAACTGCATGGGTTAAAGCATGATCTTGATAAGAAGGTGAAGACCTTGGAGCCCGTGATTATTACGGCAGGCCAGGATTTAGAAAAAGAAATGGTTGGATTAGGCTTATTGAAGGTATGAGTGACGAACATTTATCTGTATCCGAGCTGAGCAATTATATCCGGGATGTCTTAAGGTCAGGCTTTCCCCGTTCAGTCTGGGTGTGTGGTGAGATTCAGGAAATTCGCGAAAAAAGCAATCACCTTTATTTTACCTTAAGCGAAAAAGATCCCGATTCAAATCAAGTAGTAGCAAAGATTGGCGCAACCATTTGGGCTAATGCCAGACCAAAGATTAATGCTATCCTCCAAAAATCAGAAAACGCCTTCCAATTAAAAGATGATATTGAAGTTAAGTTGTTATGCAAGGTTGATTTTTACCCGCCTTTTGGTCAAATCCGTTTAATTGTTGAATCAATTGATCCTATCCATACCTTAGGTAAGATTGCTCAAGACAGGAATCGCTTAATAGCTTTATTAAAGCAAAAAGGCATGCTTGATTTAAATAAACGATTGGCTTTGCCTAGGGTGCCGTTATCTATTGGGTTAATTACGTCTTATGATTCTGCAGCTTATCATGATTTTACAGATGAATTAAAACGCAGTGGTTTGGCGTTTAAGGTTTTTATGGCTGATGCGGTCATGCAGGGTAAGAATACGGAAAATTCGGTTGTTAAGGCGATAGGTGCTTTAAATTCATTAGCGCATTTGGATGTTTTAGTAATTACCAGGGGTGGAGGTGCTGTTGCAGAGCTTGCTTCTTTTGATAGTGAAAAGATTGCGATGGCCATTGCTTCTTCGCGGCTTCCTGTAATTAGCGGGATTGGCCATGAAATTAATACTACAGTGACTGATTTGGCTGCACACACCTTTGCTAAAACTCCCACAGCGGTGGCGCAGCTTTTGGTCGGCCGTGTGCAGGAATTTTTAGATCATTTAAATGAACGGCATACCCGTGTTATTGATATTGCCCAGCGCGCCCTAGTCGATGAGCGCAGCCGTTTAAAGGATACTGCGTTGGGATTGCAAAATGCTACACGCCAGTTATTGCAGTTTCAGCATCAACGGGTTTTTCGTTTTATGGAGGCGTTGAAACGTTCGCCGTTGCTGTTTGTTAAAGAAGGCAGGCGGCAATTAAAGGAGCTTCAGGATAATTTAAAGAAAACAATTCATTTGCGCATCATGGATTCCCAAACTAAAATACAAAGGTATCAACAGTTGATTGATATGGCGGATCCGAAGAATATTTTAAAGCGCGGTTTTAGTATTACGCGTTTAGCGGATGGTAAGGTTATTAGGTCATTTCGGCAGGTTGATCAAGCAGCAGCCTTACATACGCAATTCTTGGATGGTATTGTTATCAGTGATGTTAAGGAAATCAAGGCGCAGTGATGGCAGATTTAAAGTACACAAAAGCAATTGAACGTTTGGATGAGATTATCAGCAATATTGAGGGCGAAGGGGTTGATGTTGATGAGCTTTCCCTTAAGGTCAAAGAAGCTGTTGATTTGATTAAATTGTGTAAATCTAAGATTGATAAAGCTGAACTGGAAGTTAAGAAGGTTGTTGATGACTTTTCAAAAGAATCTAACGGGGGCATTTAAACCAGAGGGGTTATTATGACGGTATTGTACACCACGCTAATTATCCTTGTCTGTTTCTTAGTATTCTTAAATACGTATCGTGTTTGGTTTTTGGGTGATGTTAAGCGCCAAGGTAAATTGCCGCATAATGGTAAGCCAACGATGTTTGATGTTCGCCATATGTTGATGGAAGGTGAGAAGGATTTGGCTATCCAATACTATTGTGAAATTTTTCATACTACACCGAGCAAAGCCAAGGTTGATGTTGAAGAATTACAGCGCAGCCTCAAGGTTTAAATCTTCCTAAAATGAGTCCGTATGTTCATTAAACCATTCCTGCCTTTTATTTTATTTCTTATCATTACTACTTCTGTCCTGGCGGAATCATCCGAATTTGATCCTTTTGTTGAAATGGAAGCTCAGCAAGCTAAAATTGAACAACCTCTGCTTCATGAAGTGCAAGAGGATGTTAAAGAGGATTGGCCTCAATCTAAGGTTGAATGGCAGGAGAATAAAGAAGAATATGTTTTGATGGTGGGAATGCTTAATATTGACAAAAAGACTGTTAAGGTAGAGACTAAGGACAATGGTTTAATGATTACAGCGTCTCAAACAGGTGGTTTGCATGAGGCAATGAATATCGGTAGTAATACATTAGAACGTCACGAAGAATCAACTGGGTATTTAAATAAATCTATCCGTTTTCCGGATGATGCTGATTTGAAGTGGATGAGTTACCGCTGGGTTGGTGATAATTTAAAGATTGTTGTGCCTAAGAAGAAGTTAAAATCAATTATCTAATGCCTTGTGTAATTCGCACCTATAATCCGAATCTTAATAAAGGCAAGGAAAAACAAATGCAGGACTGTGTTTTTTGTAAAGATTTGCCCAAGATCTTAGAAAATGACCTTGCGTATGCGCTTAATGATATTAAGCCGATATCAAAAGGCCATATGCTTTTTATTCCTAAGCGGCACCATCTTACTACCTTTGAATCAACCCCTAAAGAAATTGAAGCAATTTTTGATTTAATTAATAAGGCTAAGCTGTTGCTGCAGAAGGAATACCAGCCGCAGGGGTATAATGTGCAGATTAATTGCGGGGCTGCTGCTGGTCAAATCGTTATGCACGCACACGTTCATTTAATTCCAAGGTATAAATAATTTTTTCCTCCCGTTAGGGAGAAAGAGGAAGGGTTTAACAAATATGTCTAAAGTAAATTGGAAGATAGCAGGTCAATACGAAGATATTAAATACCATAAAATGGATGGTATTGCTAAGATTACGATTAACCGCCCACATCGTCGCAATGCTTTTACGCCGATTACTGTTAAGGAAATGAGCCATGCGTTAAATGACGCGCGTGATGATGGGAAGATTGGGGTGATTATCTTAACAGGTGAAGGTAAGGATGCTTTTTGTTCAGGCGGAGATCAGAAAATACGCGGTGATGCGGGCTATAAAGATAAGGACGGCACTAATCGCCTTAATGTGCTTGATTTTCAGCGTCAAATCCGCACCTGTCCTAAACCTGTGATTGCCATGGTAGCTGGTTACGCAGTAGGTGGTGGTCAAATCCTACAGATGATCTGTGATTTAACTATTGCTGCAGATAATGCCATTTTTGGTCAAACTGGACCTAAGGTGGGTTCATTTGATGGCGGCTATGGTTCTTCCTATATGGCGCGCATTGTGGGGCAGAAGAAGGCGCGGGAGATTTGGTTTCTTTGTCGTCAGTATAATGCGAAACAAGCATTGGCTATGGGCTTGGCCAATACGGTGGTGCCCTATAAAAATCTAGAAACAGAAACGATTAAATGGTGTCAGGAAATTTTGCAGCATTCGCCTATGGCTATCCGTTGTTTAAAATCAGCGTTAAATGCTGATTGCGATGGGCAAGCGGGTTTACAAGAATTAGCAGGAAATGCAACGCTGTTATTTTATCAAACTGAAGAAGGTCAGGAAGGCCGCAACGCTTTTCAACAAAAACGCAAACCCAATTTTTCAAAGTTTCCTAAACGTCCATGAGTCCTTGGATTCTAGCCATCCGCCCTAAAACCCTACCTGCTGCGATTGCGCCGGTTGCCATCGGCACCGCCATGGCCTTGGGTGATGGGGTTTTTCATTTATTATCAGCTGTTTGCGCATTGTTTGCAGCGTTGTTTATTCAAATAGGTACCAATCTGGCTAATGATTATTTTGATTTCAAGAAGGGTGCTGATACAAAAGATCGTCAAGGGCCGATTCGAGTTACCCAGGCAGGGTTGATTAAGCCGGAAATTGTTTTGTTGGTGGCAGTTTTATTTTTTGTTTTAGCGGCGCTAACATCAATCTACCTGATTAATCGAGCAGGATTGACTATTGCGATTATTGCAGCGGTATCCATTATTTCCGGCATTTTGTATACGGCGGGGCCTAAGCCGTTAGCTTATTTAGGCCTGGGTGATTTATTTGTTTTGATTTTCTTTGGACCGGTGGCGGTGGGGGGAACTTATTTTGTACAAGCCATGGATATTAATTGGGCGGTGGTGGCAGCCGGTTTTGGTCCTGGGTTTTTATCAATGGCAATTCTGGCTGTTAATAATTTGCGTGATCTTGATGGTGATAGGCGTGCCAATAAATTGACGCTGGCGGTTCGTTTTGGACGTTCTTTTGCAATGAATGAATATTTGTTTTGTGTGATAGCGGCAAGCTTTGTTCCAGTTCTTGTATTTCTTATTACAACAGATCATCAGGGAGTGCTTGCCGCATCAGCTATTGCTTTTTTAGCGGCTCCTTTAATTAGGACGGTTTTCACCGTTATCGAGCCAGGTCAGTTAAATAAGCTTTTGGCTCAGACAGGTCGATTACTTTTAATCTACAGTGTGTTGTTTTCATTGGGATGGGTCTTGTGCAGCCGTTAATTATTAATCAAACCGATATTACTCCTTTTCAATTTGAATTAACCCAACCATTTGTTTTTGCGTCTAATACGTTAACGGTACGTAAGGGTTTTTATTTAAGTATTGAAACCTTAGCGGGCATTAGCGTAAAAGGTGAGGCGTCTCCGTTGCCTGGCGTAAGTGAGGAAACAGATCGCCGGGCAAGGCATGACTTAGAAGATGTTTGTATTTTGCTAAAGGAGGTCGAAGTACCCGCTGATAAGGATGAGCTTTTTATTTTTATGAAGGAAAAGCTTTTGCTGCATAATTATTGTTCATCGGTACGTTTTGCTGTTGAATCAGCCTTGATAAGTCTTGCGGCAAAAGCCAGTGGATTAGCGCTGGTTGAATTTCTTGGTGGTCAAGTTGCCGATGTGTCAACCGCGGCTCTCTTGCAGGGGATGCATGTCCAGGTCTTAGCTGATGCTAAGCGCATGATGGCACAAGGGTATAAGGTTTTTAAGTTAAAGATAGGTAATCGTAATATTGCGCTTGATATAAAGAAGGTGCAGGATTTACGCATGATATTAGATAAGGATTGCTTGCTGCGGTTAGATGCTAATCGGGTATGGAGTCTGAAGGAAGCTAATATTTTTGCAGAGTTATCTGGGCATGAGCGGATTGAGTTTATTGAGGAGCCCTTAAGTGAGGTGGCTCGGTTAAATGAGTTTTATCAAGCTAATCATATGCCAATTGCCTTAGATGAAACCTTAGCTGTGATACCCTGTGGACTTACAGCTCCGGGGCGATGTATGCCAACCTTAGCTAATAATGAAGGGGTTAAAGCGTATGTGCTTAAGCCAACTATATTAGGCTTAGTCAAAAGTCTGGAATGGATTAGGGAAGCTAGGGCTCAAGGCAAAAAGGCCATTATTTCTTCAGCTTTTGAATCACCTGTTGGGTTAAAGGTTTTAGCTAATCTTGCTTGTTTAACCGGGCAGACCGCTGGCCTTGGCACCGAGCGCTGGTTTAAAAATGTAAAACCTTTGGTGAACGAATCAGGCATTATCCCCTCAGTGTTGTTGAAGTAGCTGTCATTAAAGTATCTGTCATTCCAGTGAAAACGGGAATCCATTTTTATGAATAATAATTTCTCTATAATTTGGGGCACCCGTCAACTTAGTGCCCGTCAAATTCAAACCTATGTGTCGTCTTCAATAAAATATTTACGTGGCCTAGGGCTGCGTGAAGGTCAACGTGTTGCCATCTGCGAAGAAAATAGCGTCGAGTATATTATTCTTTTGCTGGCCCTATGGCAGATGAAGGTGGTGGCAGCCCCTATTAATTCAAAATGGCCTGTTAAGACGGTGAACGCCTATGCCGCGCAGATTAGTGCCGCACATTTATTTAGGGGTGTTGATATCAAACGTTTAGTTTGTTTTGACGCGCGTCATGAGGTAGAAGTAATTCAGGCTCCTGAATTTCAAATGGAACAAGAAGTAACCATTATTGCGACATCCGGTTCCAGCGGTGAGCCCAAGCCTGCCGTACATACCTGGGGTAATCATCTTTATAGTGCTAAAGGTTTGAATGAGGTTATTCCGTTAACTGTTCAAGATGCTTGGTTATTAGCCTTGCCGTTATATCATGTGGCGGGTATTGGTGTTTTAGTTCGGTGTTTGGTAAGTGGATCTGCTGTAGTTCTTGCCGCTAATGCTGATATAGCTACGGCTATTAATAGGGGAAAGGTAACGCACGTATCCTTAGTTCCAACGCAATTACAACGTTTATTAAGTGATGCTGCTAATCATGCCGCCTTAAAGAAATTAAAATGTATCTTATTGGGCGGTTCAGCTATTCCTACAGCCTTGGTTGAGCAATCGTTAAAATTAGGATTAAACATTTATTTAAGCTATGGCCTAACCGAGATGTCATCGACGGTGGCTATAAGTCATTGTCATGTAAATATGTCATTCCCGAAATCTTCGGCACCCTCGTGCCGGGTATTTCCAAAGGTCATCGGGAATCCAGAACGTAGCTATGGAGCAAGAATTTTACTGTATAGAGAATTAAAACTTGCCGCAGATGGTGAAATCTTGGTGCGTGGTGAAACCTTATTTAAAGGTTATATCGCAGGTGCGCGTTTGCAATTGCCTTTGCTGGGTGATGGCTATTTTGCCACCGGTGATTTAGGGCAGTTAGATGAGCAGGGATGTTTAATGGTGTTAGGGCGTAAGGATAATATGTTTATTTCAGGGGGCGAGAATATTCAGCCTGAAGAAATTGAAAAAGTGCTATTATCGATTAAAGGAATTGATCAGGCTGTCGTGGTAGCGCGTGAAGATGCGGAATTTGGCAAGAGGCCGGTCTCCTTTCTGAAGTATACTAATGCGCCGTTAACCGAAGCCCAATTAATCAAACACCTGGAGCAAGAGTTGCCCCGCTTTAAAATCCCTGTGGCCTTTTACTCCTGGCCGCAGGAATTGATCAGCAATAGCATCAAAATTGCCCGCAAAGATTTTTTAACCCGCATTTAGTGTCTATCGTCGGTAGCTATCAAGAAACCGCTTTCCTGGAATAGCTTTTCAGCCCTTGTTTTTGCTTATATATATTGCATACTTTATATATGAGGCCCCATTTGATAATCTTCATTCTTATAGCGTTTATTTTTAATAGCATAGGCCCTATGCCTGTTTATGCAGAGGATTTTTTCTTGCCTAAACCTGGGGTGATGGTGCATTTAAGCCCAGCTTTTAACCCACCTATTTTACGTGGGATAAAGGTAGATTCCAATAATCCATTCCGTTTTGATTTTGTGCTGGATCAAGGGGACGTGTTGTCATCCCCGAATGCTTCTATCGGGGATCCAGATCAAGAACAGCTCAAACAAGAATCCACCAAATTAATTAAATATTTTCTAGCCAGCCTAACCGTCCCCGAAAAAGACCTCTGGGTAAATTTAAGTCCTTATGAAAAAGACCGCATCGTTCCTGAAAGCTTCGGCCAAACCGAAATGGGTCGTGACCTTTTAGCTCAAGACTATATCCTCAAACAAATAACCGCGAGTTTAATTTACCCAGAAGATGAGATTGGTAAGAAATTCTGGAAGCGTATTTACGAAGAAGCCGCCAAGAAATATGGCTCAACCAATATTCCCGTAAACACCTTTAACAAGGTGTGGATAGTTCCAGAAAAAGCCGTAGTCTACGAAAACGCCAAAGCCGGCACTGCCTACGTAGTCGAATCCAAACTAAAGGTCATGCTAGAACACGATTATTTAGCTAAACAAAAGCATAGCGGTGTATTGCCTTTGACTAACGGTAACGACACTAGCTCGATAGGGGTTAATATCGTCCGCGAAATAGTCATCCCCGAACTCACCAAGGAAATCAATGAGGGAAAGAATTTCGCCCAACTGCGGCAGGTATACAACTCATTAATTCTAGCCACCTGGTACAAAAAGAAAATCAAGGACAGTATTTTAGCCAAGGTCTATGCAGACAAGAATAAAGTAACCGGCTTGTCATCCCCGAATGTATTAATCGGGGATCCAGGTAGGGCGGATGTAGAGAAAATCTACCAACAATACTTAAAAGCCTTCCAAAAGGGCGCTTATAACTACATCAAGGAAGAAATTGATCCAATTACCCAACAAACCATCCCCAGGAAATATTTTTCCGGAGGTTTTACCGCGGCCATGATCACCCCAATCATAAGTTATGCCCAAACGTCAAGTGTTACTAACAGGCTAGATCATGCTCAGGTGGTAACAGTTGATTTTGCCATGGCTGATACTACAGGTACAGCTAATGGTTCTGGGGTGGGAGATGTGCTAAAGGATAAAGCCTATATTATTTCAAAGATTACAGGATCGTTGAAAGAGGTTATTCAGGTAAGCTTGCAGAATATTTTTAATCTGGAGAGCGAAGGACAGGCTCATCGAAAAGAGATTGAGTTTGCTTGGAATGATGTTGTTAAGGCGGTCCTTATTTTGAGTTATTTTAAAGATAAGGAAGTAAAAACCTTAGTTAATATGGTTCTTGCAACGCAATTTCCTCAGCTTAAAGCTATTGCGTTAGAGGCGTTATATAATGTTGATGAAGATGGGGCTAGTAGCATTGCACGAGAATGGTTGGTAGAAAGTGTAAATAAAATGGTTTTGCTTGAGAGGCTAAAGAGTCGGGATATGAGTAATCTTGGCAAAAGTAAACCACTGATGGATTTTGAAGCTGAGGCAGCTGAAGATGTATTTATGGCTGTAGGTAATGGTGTGGCTAGTTTTCATGGTATTCCAGATTCATTATTTGATGTAATTAACAATGGTGCTTTAATTGAAGCATCAGTTAATGTCTTGATAAATAAAAAGGACCAAATAGTTGTTCCAACTATTTGTAAATATTTATTAAGTCAACATCTTAGTGAAGTTGACGAAGGTTCTAGGTGGGCAAGGCAATTTGGATTTCATAAAGATTTAGTTCAGGCGGCCCGTTCTAGTCTTGAAGTACTAGATCATAATTTTAAACAAGTGGGAGAGGGTGGGGCTGATGATCCAGAGAATTGGAAAGGGAGAAATCTACTTAGAGTAAGGGATTCTCAAATTGAGCTAGCTTGGGTATTAGCGAAGATGGGAGATCGAGAATATGCTATCTCAAGGTTAAAGTATTGGTTTGAATTTCATATTAAGTTTGAAGAAAAATGGCGTAAGGTGTTTAATGTGCCTCATTTGCGGTATCCAGTGGTAAGAGCGGCAGAGGCTTTGATTGATAGTGGAGAAGCTGCGTATGTGATGCCAATTCTTGAGGCTCATTATCAAAAGATAAAGCATATTGCTGAAAGAGGGGTTGTTGATACTCACAGTGGTAGATCGATTGAGACGTTAGGCGATGGCATGCTTGGTGACATGATTAAGCTTCTTTTTAAAACAAAATCAGATAATGCGATAGCATTGTTTAATAGTGAATGGACTCGCATTAAAACGGAGGAAGGTCAGCATAATTATCCTTATTTGTGGAGAGCATTATTATCGTTGGCCCAAGAAATTCAATATGATGAGGCTATTGATTTTCTGAAAAAGGATTGGGATCATAATAGTGGTCTTTATTTTCAAAGAGAAAAACGTAAAGTTTTAATTGGATTGGGTTACCCCAGGGCTGTTCATTCTGCAATAGGAGTTTTAAAGGCCCCATTAGCGAGTGATAATCAACGAGAGGATATTTATATTAGATTTGAACTCGCTGAAGTATTAATTAATAAATTAAAGTTGGGGGACAATGTTAAATTTGCTTTAGAGCTTGATGCGGCAATGGCCAGTGCTCTTATTGAAGGTATTTTTAATGCGCCTGGTTGGGGAGGTATTCCAAATCATGATATAAGTAAAGAAGTTATTATGTCAGCAGTGAGTTTGTTAAGAGCAAGGCGTGTGGAAGTGCCCAAAGGTGGTGTTGGTTTAGTGGTTGGTTTTGGAAACAATCCTCAGCAGTTAGATTTTGTTAAAAAGACTTTTAAGTTGGAGAGGGTTATTGGGGTAGAAGCGGTGGAGGGAGAAGAGCGGCGTGTTTCCAAGGCTAGGAAGAGTTTTAAAAGTAGGGATGATGTTGAGATTCATCAAGCAGATATGAATGATATGCGGGGGGTTATTAAAGATAAGGGCAAGGTTAAGCTTATCGTAGGGACAAATTTAACTGCTGGTAGTGAAGTGTTACAGCTTACTTTTGCAGAAGAAATTGTCCGTGTCTTAGAGGTGGGTGGGGTTGCAATTATAACTGGGGGGGTAAGTGGTGACTTTATTCGGTATTTAGAAAGATATGGGGATGTCTTAATGGGGTCTGGCAATGATGAGATTTTTGTAAAAAGAAATGATGTTCTTGAGGATATTGCACAGAAGAGTCAGGCAATGGTTACAGGTATTAAGTCTCAAATGCGGCGATTAAATGTTGATTTAGAGCTCCCTGAAGAAATTGTTCCAACATTTAGCTGGAAAAAGCAATTGGATGGAGATGATTCATACGAGATAGAATTTTATCATAGTACAGGAGATGAAATTGGTAAACGAGATGGCGAAGCTATTTATGATTTCTTTGTTCGTCCTTCTAAGGTTTCTGATTTTGATCAGAAATATTATAAAGGATATATGAAAATTGGATTTAAGGATGGGAAATTAGTGGCGTTTGAAGATCCTTATGTTTTAATCTCACCAAAACGATTGAGGGATCTTCCTTGGTTGCCGCATGAGATTAATGAGAAGCTTAATAATATAACGACTGCTACTGAAACTCGTGTGGGTGAGGTTGAATTATTAACTGATAATGATGTAGCATTGTCAGCTAATGGTTTTAGAAAGCTTATTAGGCGGGCCCAGCAGATGGCAGAAGAGTTTGCTGATCAGTATTTGAAGGATGCAAAGGCGAAAGATTATGTCGGTAAGGGAAAGATTATTAATGTTAATGGAAGGAACTTTAAGTTACTTACAAAGATAACGGGAAATAGGCCTGTATTTTCTTTATCTAAGGATGAGTTTAATGAATTAGCGCGGTTAAAAGGGTATGAACTACTAGACCAGAAGATTGTTAAACAAAATGTTGATTTGCCTTTTGTTGATGAGGAGGATATTGTTTTTTCATGGAGTGGTTTTAGTGAGATTATTTCTGGAGGCGTTAGGTTAAATGAATTTATAAAAGAGTTTGCCTTGGATGCGCAAAATGATTTGTTAGGCGTGCGGGAGATACAGGCTGGTGTGAATAATTTTAAGCTTTATCGAAAACGGATTAAGGGCAAGGGTGATATTGTTTATACTCAAAAACGGGAAGATTTTATAGGTTTAGTTAAGCAAATGGGTTGGGAATTTAAGGCTAATGGAAGTGTGGAGAGAAATGCAAAGTTGGATAAGGTGGGGGGGAAAGATGTTATCTTTTCAAAAGATGGTTTTGATAGGTTTGTTTACAATGGGCAGCGTTTTTATCCAAGTTTTGCTGCCGAGTATGGTGATTTCTTTGAGAATGTTAAAGACTATCCCAATGAGACTAGGAGTATAAATATTAAAGGCAAGGTTTTTAGGTTAAAGCGAAAATGGTCAGGTACGCGTATTGTTTATACTATTAATCAGCAGTTGTTTAAAGAAATAGCATTGTCATATGGTTGCCATATTAGAATGAATGCGGGTCTTTGGTCTAATGATGATAGAGAGGGGCTTTCTATAATTAAGGAAATGATAATCCAGGGGTCAAGTCGCTTCGAAGAATTAGCTAAAGAGTTAGAAGGGAAAAGCATAGGATTGGCTAACGGAGCTGGTGATTATTCAATCACGGAAGATGGCTATAGGTATGTTTTTTCTGGTCCCGGGGTTAAAGAAGCGGGCTGGTTTGGTAAGGTGATTAAATGTATTGTTCATCCAGGAATTCTTGAGTTTAGAGTAGAGTATAGTAAGGATGGTGAGAAAAGTCGCTTTAAGACTTATCAAATTACCGGAGATAGGAAGAGTGTTGAGCATTCAACTAATGCTAATGCTCCAAACAAAGAATTCTTTGATATTAATGATAGGCCAGGGATTAAGGTAATAAAGCAATTGATGCTTAATCAGGCTGTAACTTTTCCTAATGTCGAAGGCTTATTAATTGGTTCTATAAGTTCTCAAGGCAAGGTGACGTTTACTGTTGATGGGTATACTGAGTATTTATCCATAGGGAAATATGATGATGGTTGGACGGCTAAGATTGTTGCATTTCAGAGGATTAACGATAGGTATGAGATTTTGCTGGAATTTAATAAAGATAATACAGAGCCATATCAGGAGGTTTTTTGGATAGGTCCAGAGATGAAGGAGATTAAAACAAAGAATGGAAGTGTTCTTGTGAATGAATTTAAACGTGCACCTGAGCAGCGGGTGACGCTTATTTTAGATACATCCATACGATCGTTGGGAACAAGATGGGCTGTTCCAAGTCAACGGTTATCAAAGGATGAGTTAATTAGAGAAATTGAGAGGCGTTTAGATAGGCTTAATAAGGTGCGTTTATTCAATTTACTATACAAGAAATCAGGGGTGGCATTTAATGAGGAATTGGTAATGATGAATTTACGGTATTTAAGGGGATCCATCTTTGATTTATTACGTACTCAGGCTGGGATTGAGTTTCCTGTTCCGTATCGTATTAAGCGTTTTGAAAGAGGGGAATTGATTCTTGGTAATCGTGAGCTTGATTATTATTTAAAACATATTGAAGATGCATATATAGATGACGGGCGCTTGTCGCGTGAAGAGATTAGGCGGTATTTCAATTATGTTTTTGATTTTAATAAATTTAGGTTATCTCGTGAGGAATTGTTAAAGCAATGTAACGATCTAATTGTAGAAGGAAAATCAGGTGAGGTTTTAAGGTTGTTAAGGCACCAAGTGTTTCTAAATATTTTCCCAGGTGTAAGTAAGAGGATTCTAGCAGGGATAGAATCAAGGGGGCATCGGATTAAGATGGATGATTTTAATGTTATATTTAAAGCATTAAGGGAGGCTTACGATAAAGACGGTCGATTGTCGAGTGAAGAAATTATGAATTTAATGAGAAGTGCATTCTCTCGATCTTTTTTGTACGCGGAAATGCGAGATAAACATCGATTAGAGGTTATTCGTAGGCGGGAAGATCGGTATAGAATGAAAGAAGAGTATCTCTTGGAAGTTATGCGTAGAAAGGAAGAAAGGGAAAAAAGTAGGAGAGAAAAATTATTAACAAAATTGGAAGCAAGAGAGCAAAGGATGCAAGCGACTAAAGATCGTAAGAAAGCAAAAGAAATAGAAAAAATAAAGAATAGGCGTCCTTTCTTAGAGGCTTCGGATCTTTTGCGTAAAGGGCTACGTGCTCAAGATGATATTGTCGATGAGAAACAAGCGCAGGAGTATCATAAACAGGGAAGGATTGAGGAGCTATATTCAGGATTGCTTTATTTGATTGAACAGGAAATATCATCATTGGGATCGCTTTATGTCGACTTAAAGTTTAACGAAAGTTTTTCATCTGGGGTAATAATCTTAAGAGAAGCGTTGCTGTCATATAGTCAGGAGCGAGATGGTTCGTTGTTTAAATATTTAAGAGGTCAGATTAAGGTAGGTTTACCAGATTTCTTTAAGGAAGATGAACGTCGCATATCAGCAGTGTCGTTAAATGTTCCTACTTTTGATGATGGTGATGAAGAAAAGATTGATAGGTTGGTTGCAAGTTCTTCTGTGGAAAAGGCGGAATCTTTTGAGGATTTAATGTCTAGGTTTAGTCTTGTTGAGAAAATTGTGGATGATGAATCGATAGCATTAAATGGTACGGTAATGGATTTAAAGCAAAAGAAGGCTATGGCAAGTGATTTTGTGAATACTAGCCAATTTAAATATTCTTTAAATGTATTAAGACAGAAAAATATTGATTTTGGTGTTTTTCTATCAGGACAATGGGGAAGGTTGGCTTTTACGCGTGAAGATGATCCCATAGAAGCTGTTATTGTTGTTAACGATATTAATTCTTTAAATGTTTTGGTTAACGGTTTAGATGGGATTCTAGGGGGTGAAATTCTTAGGAATAATGGAGATATAAAATGGAGATTTAATTATCAAGGGAAGATCGGTTTTATCAATATTATTAGTGTTTCGAACATTAAAAATGGAAACGGCTGGCCATTAATAGAGATATTTGCTAATGCTGTTATTGTCGAAGAAGGTAGAGCTGGTTTTATTGAAAATATTGGAAGGCTGTTATTTGAGCATTTGGGTGATGAGGCAACCGAGTATATTATTGATTATTATGATGAGTTTTTACAAGAACAACGGGGTGTTTTAACCGGTATTAAATCAGATCAGGCCATGAATGTTTCAATGTCTGATACGGGTGGTGTTGATTTAACATCTGATCAAGCTTTACAAGTTAAGAGCGATGGTCTAGGTGTTATTAAATTTAACATTGATCCAGCCATATTTGCCCAATTACAAAATGCTCCGGGCTTTGTGCCAGTGATTATTAATATTCAGCCGCTTAAAGATTTACATCAATTCTTAGGAATTACTTCTTAATGTAGGTTTCCAATGCCTTACGCATAGGGGCAGGCAGGGGGATTTTCTTGCCGGTTTTAGCAGAAACCGTGACATGTACGGTCTTGGCCGTGCCAACTAGGGTGGCGCCGCGCTTGAGGGTGTATTCAAAGGAAAAAGAAGTGTCCCCGATATGTCCTACTTTAATGGTAATGGCGATTTTATCCCCTACAAATAAATGGGTTTTGTAATCTGACTCCGCATGTACGATAGGCAGGAAATATTTCCCTCCACGCAGCATTTGTTGAAAGCTAACGCCCCATTTTTCCAGCAGTTTTTCATAAGCATCATGCACAATTTTAAACTGATTGGCAAAAAAAATGCGACCTGCGGCATCGGTATCGTGTAGGTGAATCTCGGTATGGTAGGTAAACATGTCCTTAAGTATACCAAACCATTGACAAATGCAAAGAAGATTGTAATATGTCTTTCACCGATCTTTAACCCCATCTTTTTAAAGAAAGGATGTTTATGAATAAGAAATCGTTGGTTGCAGAATTCATTGGTACATTTACCTTAATTTTTATTGGTGTAGGTGCCATTGCAGCTGATCATATTACCGGTGGCAAGTTGGGTTTAGCTGGGATTGCCTTAGCGCATGGTTTGGCTATTGCGGTGATGGTTTCAGCTACGGCAGCTATCAGCGGTGGTCATTTAAATCCAGCGGTGACTATTGCTATGTGGACTGCTAAGAAAATTGATGCTCGGCATACTATTGGTTATGTTACAGCTCAATGTTTAGGGGCCCTTGCAGCTGCTTTTCTAATTAAAATGGCGGTTCCTGTAGAAGCTCTTGATGCGATTAGCATGGGCGTGCCTGCTTTAGGGGCTGGAATTTCTTTGCAAATGGGCTTGGTAACTGAAATGATTTTAACGTTTTTCTTGGTTTTTGTGGTTTACGGAACGGCTGTTGATCATCGGGCTCCCAAGATGGGTGGTTTATTTATTGGTTTGACCGTGGCGTTGGATATTATGATGGGCGGTCCGATTACTGGTGCGGCCATGAATCCGGCTCGTCATTTGGGGCCGGCGTTGTTGGGTGGTGGTTTGCAAAACTTTTGGCTTTATTGGGTAGGTCCTGTGGCGGGTGGTGTCATTGCCGCACAGGTTTATAAAACACAATTAGAAAAATAAGACAGGAGAAAAAATGGTAGAGCGTACAGGTGTAACAACAATGAAGGGCAATCCGTTAACTCTTCTTGGCAATGAGCTTAAGGTAGGGGATCTTGCTCCTGATGTTGTTTTGGTGGCCAATGATTTATCTGAAGTAAAGTTATCCTCCTTTGCTGGTAAAAAGGTAATTATTTCGGTTGTTCCGTCGTTAGATACGCCGATTTGTGATTTGCAAACCAAGCGTTTTAATCAAGAAGCGTCCAAATTGCAAGATGTGGTTGTGTTAACCGTGAGCAAGGATTTGCCTTTCGCTCAAAAGCGCTGGTGCGGTGCGGCTGGTGCAACAGCAGTTAAGACCTTATCTGATTACCGGGGTAATTTCGGTGAAAGCTACGGCGTCTTAATTAAAGGTCTTAATCTTTTAGCTCGGGCGATTTTTGTAGTGAATGCCAGCGGCAAGGTGATCTATACCCAATTAGTTAAAGAAGTGGCCTCAGAACCAAATTACGAAGAAGTTTTATCTGCAGTAAAAGGTGCCGGCGAATGCGGCACTCATTCCTGCGGTTGTAGTCATTAACTCAAATTCTGCATAAGCAGAATTTGCCCTTTAGGGTCGCTGTCATAACTTGTTATGATAGTGAAGTTGTTATCCCTCATGTAGTTTTTAAATTAGGGACTAATTAAAGGAGATTTAATATGGCTTTTACCTTACCGGCTTTACCTTACGCATTAAACGCGCTCGAGCCTCATATTGATGCGCGCACCATGGAAATTCATCACACCAAGCATCACCAAGCCTATATCAATAACGTCAATAAGGCCTTAGAAGGTAAGGCTGATTTAGCATCAAAATCTGTCGAGGATTTAATTGCTAATTTAAATGCAGTGCCGGAAGATATTCGTAATGTGGTGCGTAATAACGGCGGTGGTCACGCTAATCATTCCTTATTTTGGACGGTGATTGGGCCTAAGTGCGGTGGGGTTCCAGTGGGTAATGTGGCAGCGGCTATTAATGCTGCTTTTGGTTCCTTTGATTCCTTTAAAGAAAAATTTGCCCAAGCGGCAACCACCCGTTTTGGTTCTGGTTGGGCTTGGTTATCGTTAACCAAGGATGGCAAGGTAGAAGTGTCCTCGACAGCTAATCAAGATAGTCCGATTATGGAAGGTAAAACGCCCCTTTTAGGCATTGATGTCTGGGAACATGCTTATTATTTAAATTACCAAAACCGCAGGCCTGACTATATCGCGGCATTTTGGAATGTGGTTAATTGGCAAGAAGTTGAAAAACGTTACAACGCGGCAAAGAAGTAATATTTGTAAATTAATTCTTCCTAAGGTCTAAGTCCGGTCTTTGCTCGTCGGATTTAGACCTTAAACTCTAATTAAAAATTCTTAATAATTGTTTGACGCGCCTATTTTTGTAACCTACTATATGTAGTGCGTTATCCGCATTACCGGCATACATATTGTGTTTTTATACATTTTTAATTAATGGAGGATGGACGGATGCCCCATCAAGAAACAGCTTCGAATTTCGATATCAAGGTTCAAAAACGTAACGGTCAAGTCATTGAATTTATTCCTAGCCGTATCACCCATGCGATTGCTAATTCTTTTAAAGAACAAGCTGGTTTGCCGCGTGAAAGTGAGCTTCCTGAAAGCTATATGAAGGATGCTGAGCGCGTGACTGAATGCGTCGTGGCGGTGGTTAAAGAACGTGGCGTGCAAAAATCATTCTTGACTGTCGAAGAAATCCAAGACGAAGTTATCCGTCAGTTATATGAAAATAGCTTTAAAGAAGTCGCTGAGCGTTATGCCAGCTACCGCCGTTACCATGCTGAGCGCCGCAAGCTTTTTGAATTATATGCGATTGTTAAGCGTGATGGGAAGGTCGTGTCCTTTAAACCGGAAAAGATAACCTTGGCTATTGCTAAAGCCTTGATTGCCCATAATAAGGGTGTTTATAATGAAATTTTGATTGAAAAAGCCCATGAATTATCAGAAAAAGTAGTGTCAGAGGTAAAAACCCGTTGGCCAGAAGGAAAGTCAGTTCACATTGAAGAGATTCAAGATATTGTTGAAAAAGTAATTATGGCGGCTGGTTACCATGAAGTGGCAAAGCGTTATATTATCTATCGGGAAGACCGCGCTAAATCTCGTCGTACAAAGATTGTGGCAGGGGTGGAAGAATCGATCGAATGGGCTAAAAGCCTGATGATCAAAAATGAAAAAGGTGAAGAGCGCCCCATTGATTTAGATGAGATTCGTTTTAAGATTGAAACCTGCTGCAAGGGTTTGGCTGATGTTTCTAGTGATCGGCTTTTTAAAGAAGCGGTAAAAAATTATTTTAACGGCATGAGTGAGCGTAAGTTAGCCTTGGCTAATATCATGGCTGCTCGTTCCTATCTTGAAAAAGAACCTAATTACGGTTTTGTGGCTGCTCGTTTATTGTTGTTGATGGAGTATCACGAAGCTTTGGGTCATGAAGCATCTTTTGAACGCATGCGCGCTGAATACCCTGAGTATCTTAATACCTATGTTCAAAAAGCAGTACAGCTGGAATTATTAGATCCAAATTTGAAATTATTTGATTTAAAAATGCTGGGCAAGGCGATTATGCCTGAGCGTGATTTTATTTTCCGTTATATGGGGTTGCAAACCTTGTATGACCGTTATTTCATTCACTGGGAAGATCGCCGCATTGAATTGCCCCAAATTTTCTGGATGCGTGTGGCTATGGGGCTAGCCGTTAATGAAGGTGCGCAAAAGAATCAGAAGGCGATTGAATTCTATAATGTGCTTTCAACCTTCCGTTTCATGTCATCAACTCCGACACTGTTTAATTCCGGTACGCGTCACCCGCAATTGTCCTCTTGCTTCTTAACGACCATTGATGATGATTTACATCACATTTTTAAATGCGTGCAGGATGATGCCATGTTGTCTAAGTGGAGTGGGGGCCTAGGTAATGATTGGACCAATGTGCGCGCCATGGGCAGCCGTATTAAGGGCACCAATGGTAAGAGCCAGGGGATTATTCCCTTCTTAAAGGTTGCTAATGATACAGCCTTAGCGGTTAATCAAGGTGGTAAGCGTCAAGGGGCCATGTGTGCTTATTTGGAAGTTTGGCATTTGGATATTGAAGATTTCATGGAATTGCGTAAAAACACCGGCGATGAGCGCAGACGTACGCATGACATGCACACCGCCAGCTGGATTCCCGACCTGTTTATGAAAAGAGTCAAGAGCAATGCTGATTGGACGCTCTTTACGCCCTCTGAAACGCCTGACCTGCATCATATTTATGGTAAGAAATTTGAAGACCGCTACCACGAGTATGAGCAAATGGC